>Ga0233445_1001474_pt1 | contig 17845 bp, 18 predicted proteins | sample SI_124_October20_5_FD_182779 | JGI IMG/M metagenome (GOLD analysis project Ga0233445, IMG submission 182779) | Seawater microbial communities from Saanich Inlet, British Columbia, Canada - SI_124_October2016_100_MG | ecosystem: Environmental > Aquatic > Marine > Inlet | place: Canada: British...
CACAACAAACATTTGATATGAGAGATTTTTCAGCTAGTGGCAGTGGAACTAAAACTTATAATCTAAAGGATTTACTTGACGCTCTTGGAAGTTATTCATTTGATGTTGGGGATGTTTACATGGATGGCAAAGACATCGTTTATGTAGATGACACTATTGGTAAATGGAAAGGTAAAACTTTCTGGTGGTTAATAAATCTTTTCCAGAAGAAGAAAATAATAAGGAAATATTAGAAATGAAAATAACACAAAAACGAATTAAAGAAATTATTCAGGAAGAAATACAAAATATCAACGAAGCTAAGAAAGTTCGTAGTCTTACTGATGATGTTAAAACATTCAAAAAAGAATATGCCGTTAAATCTGGTAAATTGAGAGAAAAGGCAACGAAACTTCAAGAAAGACAGAAGATAATGGAAGCTGTTGGTATGATTAATGATTCTATTATGAAAATGATAGGTGAATTAAATGAATTACCTGTAACTGAAGTATTGGAGAATGTTAAGAAATCTCACGCTAACAAATATATCAGAGCTATTGAAACTTTGAAAGGTATTTGTGAACATAATACTGGTTGGATTAAAGAAAATAAGTAAATGCCTTTTAAATCAGACAAACAGAGAAAATGGATGTACGCAAACGACCCAGAAATGGCTAAAAAGTGGGAAAAGGAAGAGACTCTAAGGGAAAAACTTCGCGGTGTCATTAAACAGGAGATGAAATCTATGCAGGCTTATTCAAAATCCACACAAAAGGCAATTGATATTGATGATGAAGATGATGAAAAACATGAATCCGTAAATGAAAAAGTAGCAAGTCCATTTTCAAATCATTTAAGAAATGCACAAGAAGAAATTGAGTGGATGATTGGAGAACATAACGATGCTGAAGGCGAGGGTGTTTATGATAAACCAAAGGAAGCTATGAAACTATTACAGATAGCACAGAAATCATTAGGGAAAATTAAATAAGTAGATATTTATATCTGAGGAGAATATTATGGCAAAATTAAAAGATTTATTAAAAGAAAGTGGAATTGGTGGAATTGTATCTCGTAATGCATTTCCAAACCTTGATATGGGATTTAGAACCCAAAAAACTTCTACAAAACTTACTGATATAGTAGAAGATGTTTATGGTCAATCTACTGAAAAAGTAAATGTAAAAGAATTTATGGGTGAAGTTTCTAATTTCAATTCATTTAGTAAACAAATTTATCGTGAAGGTAATTTGAGAGATTTAGCAGAAAGACTTTCTAAATTAGCAATGACTGCAAAACAACACACACTACAAGAAACAGAAGATTGGTTTGATAAAATCACGGTAAATCGTAATATGAAAGACCTTACTGGTCTTTCTAATCAATTTAAGAAAGTAGCGACAGAAGCACAAGGATTACAAGAAAGAATGGGTGGTCTATATGAAGATATGGGACACATACTTGGTCGTTATTATGAAATTCACGAATCTGGACCCGAAGATGATGTAGCGAGTGAAGGTAAATCATACAGAGATGGTGATGAATTAGAAGCAGATACAGTTAAAGAAGGTTCATATGAAGATTTTTTCCAATCCGCACTTAAAAAGTGGGGAGTATCAGCACCAGATGAGTTAGATGACGAACAAAAAGTTAAATTTTTCAATTATGTTGATGCTAATTGGAGTGGTGAAAACGAATCAGATTAACAACACAGAGGTATAAATGTTATATGTAAAAGTAAAACACAACAATGTAGAGTTCGCTTTACGGTTATTAAAAAGAAAAATTAAAGATAGTGGTTTAATGGTAGAGTTAAGAGAAAGAGAATACTACAAAAAACCATCAGCAGTTAAGTCTGACCAGAAGAAACTGGGAAAGGTTCGTAATTGGATGAGACAACGAGAACTAAATCCGGATTGGTGTGGAGAAGCACCAACATCAGGTCTAAAAGAGAAAATTAAGAAAGAACAGATACACTATACAAAATAACTGTTTTTTTGATTTGTGTATATTTATATACACAAGAATATGTCATTCAATTCTATATGACATACCAGATAATGTAATCACATTAAAGTTCCTAATAACTTTATTAAATCCAAATTAAAATGCATGAAATTAATTTCTTTGTATGCTAAATTCAAAGAATATATTTGTTTTATGTTTAAATTAATGGAGAAAAAAAATGGATGATCTTTTAAAAGACGCAATAGCAGACGCTAAAGCAGTCCGAGAGACGGCACTTGCAAATGCAAAAATGGCCCTTGAAGAAGCTTTCACTCCTCGTATTCAATCAATGCTTTCACAGAAAATTCAATCTGAAATGGATCATGAAGATGAAGAATCAGATGAAATCCCAGTAGAAGGTGAAGAACCTGAAGCTGAAGAAGAACCTGAGATAGCAGCTGAACCCGAAATTGGTGAAGAACCAATTGTGGCACAGGATGAAGTTCCTGGTGATGAGTATTCTGAAGAAGAACCTATCGTAGCACAGGATGAAGTTCCTGGTGATGAGTTTTCTGATGAAGAACCAGCAGTTGAAGAAGAAGGTGTGATCGAAATTAATGGTGTTAAATATGCACCAGTAGTTTCTGAAGAAGAAGAAGCTGAAAATCCTTTCGCCGATGGTGAAGAGGAAGAAGCAACCGAAGAAGAACTTGACCTTGAAGCAATACTTAGAGAACTCGAAGATGACGCTGATGATAGTGAAGTCGATGAGAACTATAACGAAGGTGAAGTGGGTGATGGTCTTTCTTCTGATGAAGCTGAAACAGCTGATGAAGCTGAATTAGCAGAAAACGATGTATCTTCTGATATCGGTGATGCCGATAACAAAGTCGCTGACGCCGCAGCAGATTCGTCTGAGGTAGGACAAGGTTCGGAAGAACCAGCATCCGCAGACGCACCAGCAGCAGGACATGAAAACGATGAAGATGAGGAAGTGGATGACTTAGTTGAAGTCAATGGAGTAACATACTCTAAAGTTCAAGAAGAAGATGATTATGATGTCGAAGAAGATATCGACCTTGAAGAAATCTTGAAAGCACTTTCTGAAGGTGATGATGAAGAAGAAGATGCAGAAGCACAAGCTGAAGCGGTTTCTAAACTTCAATCTGAACTTAAAGAGCACCGTGATGTTGTCAAGTATCTTCGTTCTAAGTTGAATGAAGTAAATCTACTTAATGCTAAACTTTTGTTTACTAACAAATTATTCCGTGCACACGGTTTAAATAATGAACAGAAGTTGAAAGTAGTAGAAACTTTCGACAGAGCTAAAAACCTTAGAGAAGTTAAGTTGGTATTTTCAACTTTAGCAGAATCTTTTGGTAGCAGAACGACAAGTACGTCTAAACCAATTAAAGAGAGTAAAGGCTCTGCTTCTAAAGCAATTGCTTCTACAAAACCTAAATCAACACCGAAGGTGATTGAAGAAGGATTTGATATGAAGAAACGCTTCCAGAAGTTAGCTAATATTCTATAACAATTAATAAATCTTAACGATTTGGAGAAAAACAATGGCAGATAATTTACAATCCATCGAAACATTAATGGATAGCTATGATTCAAACCGCAGTCGTTTAGCTGAAACCCAAAAGTTAGTCAATAAGTGGGAACCCACAGGACTACTTGAAGGCCTTCAGGATAGTAACAAACAACATGGAATGGCAGTTCTTTTAGAAAACCAAGCTCGTCAGTTGATAGATGAATCATCTAAAACTGGTACAGCTTCGAATTCTGAAGAATGGTCAGGTGTGGCACTACCTTTGGTACGTCGCATTTTTGGTGAATTGGCAGCACAGGACTTTGTTTCTGTACAACCAATGAACCTACCAAGTGGTCTGATTTTCTATCTTGATTTCAAATACGGTACAGCTCAAACTGGTGCACACGTCCAGGATTCTTACATACATGGTAACACTTCCGCATCTAACGCAGATGCTAGTGGTGGTCTCTATGGTGCAGGAAAATTTGGATATTCAATTAATAATCAAATATCAACAACTGCAACAGTTGGTGGAGCCGCAGCCGCAGCAACATACGCAACTGCATCCGCAACGTGGAAAGATGTTGAATTTGAATCATCACTTAGTGCTTCAGTAGCAGCAGGTACTTTGATTAAAGTTACCTTTGCAGATGATGATTTCACAAGAGCAGATTGGGAAGGCATTCGTGCTTTCGAACCAGTAGGTGTTGCAGGATCAAGTATTACAGCTTGGTATCCAGCATACACATCTGTTAACGCGGGAAATACTGAAGTTTCTTTCATTGCCGCTGGTACTTTTGGAGCAGCAAACACAGCAGCAGTTAAATATCACAGACAACCTACTGATGTAACTCGTGGTGATTTTGAACAAGGTACGTTCACTACACCAGCACCGAGTACATTAGATGATGTTGATATTCCAGAAATCGATATTGCATTACGGTCAGTTAGCATAGTTGCTAAGACTCGTAAGTTAAAAGCAATATGGACTCCTGAATTAGCTCAAGACCTTAACGCTTATCATTCAGTTGATGCAGAAGCAGAATTAACAAGTATGTTGAGTGAGTACATTTCAATGGAAATTGATTTGGAAATCCTTGATATGTTAAAGTTGAACGCTGCAGCTAAAACAGAGTATTGGTCAGCTAAAGTTGGTTTCGAGTATGACGGAAGTGGAACAGGAGCACCTGCATTTACTGAGGTTTCCGGTAATTCCAACGCTTACACGAAAGGTGAGTGGTTCCAGACTCTTGGAAACAAACTACAGTCAGTATCTAATGCAATCCACCAGAAAACTCTTCGTGGCGGTGCTAATTTCATGGTGATTTCACCTGAAACAGCAACTATCATCGAGAGTATTCCTGGATACGCAGCAGACACAAATGGTGATTCAACCAACAATTCTTACGCAATGGGCGTACAGAAAGTTGGTGCATTGAATAACAGATATACGGTTTATAAAAACCCTTATATGTTAGAAAATGATATACTACTTGGTTTCAGAGGAAGCAATTTCTTAGAAACTGGAGCTGTATATGCACCGTATGTACCGTTAATCATGACACCACTTGTTTACGATCCGGTTAACTTTACTCCCCGTAAGGGCGTAATGACCAGATATGCAAAGAAGATGGTTCGTCCAGAATTTTACGGAAAAGTCATCGTCACAGATGTCAACTACGTTTAATTCATAGCAGATTAAATAATGAAAAGGGGGAGTTTTTACTCCCCTTTTTTGTGCCCACTTGATACTTATTACTATACGGAGGTTTTTATGGAAACAATATATAAATTAACAAGTCCAAGTGGTAAGTATTACATTGGAAGATCAAAAGAATATGATGTGCGGATGAAACAGCACGGTTCTCGTTCTAAAACAAGTGATGAAATTGTGCTATATCGTGCTATTAGGAAATATGGTTGGGAAAACTTTGATAAGGAAATCATTGCCGAGGTTGCAAATAACGAAGCTGTAGAATTAGAGGAGTTTTTTATCAAAAAGTATAATGCCGTTAAAAATGGGTATAACATGACCTACAAAGGTTGTGGTGGAGACATATGGAGCGGAAGGAGAGATACTATTGAATATAAAGAATACTGTGAGTTACAAAAAGAATTGCAATCAGGTGAGAATAATGGCTTCTACGGGAAAACTCATAATGAAGAAACTATTGAAAAATTGAGGGAACTTTCTACTGGCTACAAAAACGGAATGTATGGTAAAAAACACAATACTGAAACAATAGTAGAACTTAAAAAGAAAGCAAAAGGTAGATTTTCACTTCACTGGTTTCAAGACAAATACGGAGATATGGAAGGTCAAGTCAAATATGATGAACGGTGTGCAATGCTCCGAAATCGTAATATGAAAAAGGACCAATACGGAAGATTTATATCTTCTTGATATTTATATAGAGAAGGGAAGAGTAATTTCTTCCCTTTTTTGTTACCGAGATATTTATAGTTGAGTAATAATATCCTTTAGGAGAATAATATGGAAGCTATATGGCCAGGAAGTGGATCGGCAGTAAGTGGTAATACACCATTCGGTTTATACGATGACGATTCTACATTTCAATTAGATGCCCCAAAATTTGCTAATTGGTCAGCCAAAAGACTTGGTTATCCAATTATGGCAATTGAACTACAAGATTCACAATTTTATACTTGTTTTGAAGAAAGTATTACAGAATATTCATCGCAGGTTAATCAATTTAATATAAGAGAAAATTTACTCTCATTACGAGGACAGGCTACTGGTTCGAATGTTACTCATAAACGAGTTACACCTAATTTTGCAGATGCCATCAGGGTTTCAGAACAATATGGTACAGAAGCGGGAGTTGGTGGAACTGTTGATTTCAAAAGTGGTTCTATTAGTATTCATAGTGGTTCACAGGTATATGATTTAAATACATTATATGCGGATGTGTCTGAGAGTGGAGCGGCAATTGAAATTCGTAGGGTATTTTACGAATCAACTCCAGCAGTCCAACGATTTTTTGATCCCTATGTGGGTTCAGGAGCAGGAGCTTCCAATATGTTAAATGAATTCGGATTCGGTGGTATGTCACCGGCAGTTCAATTTATGATGATGCCGTTGTATGCTGATGTTTTAAGAATGCAGGCAATTGAATTTAATGATCAAATGAGAAAATCAGCATATACATTTGAATTAAGAAACAATAAATTAAGAATTTTCCCTGATCCAACATCATCTTATAAGTTATATTTTGAATATATTTTAAAAGCGGATAGGGATGATCCCACACAGACTGCCTATGGAGAAACATCAGATGTAGTATCTGATTATTCTAATGTTCCATATGATAATATGCAATATCAATTTATTAATGATGTTGGAAAACAATGGATAAGAAAATATGGTTTGGCATTATCTAAAGAGTTACTTGGAATGGTTAGGGGTAAGTATGGTAGTATTCCAGTACCAGGAGCAGAAACAACAATGGATGGTGATACTCTAAGAGGAGAAGCTTCAGCTGAAAAAGAGGTATTGATAACACAACTTCGTGAGAATCTTGAAGCATCGAGTAGAAAAATGATGTTAGAAGCAGATAGTGATGAATCAACGAGATTACAAGAAAAATTACAAAAAGTGCCACTGCCAATTTATATTGGTAGTTTCCTTGCCTTTTTACTACCATTTAGTAATTTTGGTAGTTTCTAATGAAGTGGAATAAACAAAACGGATACAAACTTAAAAGGATACGAGTATAATGGCCGGAAGATTTTTACCACAAAGAGACCTTGATGTTTTCACACGGATTAATAAAGAATTAATTGGTGATCTCAGAACAGGTAAAGATGGGATAATTAACCAGCAAGTAGTTCTTTATAAAATATCTGCACACGATACTATGACTAACTTATATGGTGAAGCAACAAATGGAAAACAATTTAAAGCAGGTGTAAAATTTGCCTGTTTAATTGATGCAGCAGATTTTGATTATAATAATGATGAGTTTGGACCCGATGAACAACAAGATGCCACATTCCATATATTACGACAATCTCTTATTGACTTATCACTTGTTCCTGAGATTGGTGATATTATAGAATGGAATTGGGCACAATTTGAAATAAACGCAGTGAATGAAAATCAGTTAATTGGTGGTATGCAAGAGAATAACTGGAATGTTTCCTGTATTACTCACAGAATTAGATATTCTAGTCTTGGAGTTGAAAGGGTTAGGAGTATTTAATGGCAAGAACTAAACCAATACCAAGAAAACATAGGACTTCTACGGCACGAAGTGAAGTAAATCGTGCAAGACAATACAAACGAGGTACGGATAATGTACCAGATGTAGCTATCAGTCTAATGGATATAGATTCAGCTATCATGTATTATCTTACGGATGTAATTAAACCAACAGTAGTAGATAATGGTGAAAGTGTAAAAGTTCCTATTATGTATTCATCTCCTGAAAGATGGGCGGCAATACAAAAAACAGGTTTCATGAGAGATAAGAAACGACAGCTTATATTACCAGTAATAGCATTTAGACGAACTGGAATGCAAAAGGATGAAACTATTCCATTAGATACGATGGATCCTGAAGAACCTAAATTACATTGGCAGTTTGAAAGAAAATATACAGATGCAAATAGATATGATAATTTTTCAATTCAGCAGGGCCTAATTCCACAACGAGAATTTTATAATGTAGCAGTTCCCGATTTTATGGTTTTAAATTATGATTTTATTATTTGGACTCATTATATTGAACAAATGAATAAATTGGTAGAAAGAATTAATTGGTCTGAAGGTGCTTATTGGGGTGAACCTGGCAAGATGAAGTTTAGAACGAGTATTGATAGTTTCACGGATAGTACAGATGTTTCAGAGAAAGAAAGAATAGTTAAGACAGAATTTAGTGTTACATTAAAGGGATATTTGTTACCCGAGGCATTTAATGAGTTAGCAGGACCTCATACAATGCAAAAACATCTAACTCCAAAAAGACTTGTAATCGGAACGGAAACAGATATTGATGTTGCACCGTTAATGGACCAGATATTGGGGGGAGAAGCTTTCCCAGAGGCAGCATCTTCTTTAAGTCAAGAACAGACACAACCAGTAGTTTTAACACATCCATTTACACTAACAGCCGGAACCGGTATAACACTTACTAATGATGGAGAGTCATATACAGGACTTACAGAATTATCACAAACTATATCAATTCCACAAGTAGTTAATACTACTGCAAATGTTCAATTTAATCAAGTAACTTCTTCTGCGTTATTATTGGGGGCCAGTACTATTACGAGTGCAGGAGTAGATGGCAATTGGTCGGTTACTGGTTCATTAACCACAAATGGTAATTTAACAGTAGACGGTAATACTACAATAGGTGGAACTTTAACTGCACAAGAATTTCATACAGAATTTGTATCTGCTTCTATAATGTCGATAAGTGGTTCTACAAGATTTGGAGATACTATAGATGACACTCACTATTTTACAGGAAGTATGTATGTTAGTGGTTCGTGGAATTTGAATGGAAATAGTATAAGTGAAATTTCCAATGATATAACTTTAGGAGATGCAAGTTCAACGGCACTTGTAACTGAAAACGCACTGAAAACTTATGTTGACCAACAAGTTACTGATGTTGGTAGTTTTTCAACTTATTTGAGAAAACAATATGTAAAAATATCTACAACTTTAGTCAACAGTGCAACAGCAAGTTTCACTGCAGTTACGGCTTCAGCACCAGGCTCAATGACATCAACAACAGAACACGATTTCTTATTTTTTATCAATGGTCAATATATGGAACACGACGCACTTGAAATACAACAAGCTTCAACAACTTTTTATCTCAAAGTAGATACGGATGGGATTGGATATGAATTAGAAAGTGATGATGAGATATTGGCTTGGGGCAAATTTAATTCATAGGACTAAAAAATGCCAATTAAATTAAAACAACCATTAACTATAACTGGAGGAACTGGAGTAACAGCTTCGAATAGTGGTGTTGCCTTTGATGGAACAGAACAGATTGTTCAAGAAATTTCTGTTGGAAACGATATAAGAACAACTGGAAATGTTCAATTTAATGCAGTTACCTCAAGTGTCGGATATGACCTTGGTGGTTTTACTTTACTTAAAGATAGATGGGAATCTAATTTTTCTGCAGATGGTAACATGGTGGTTACTGGTAATTTAACTATATCTGGAAATGCATTAGTTGGTACGAATGTTATCGCAGAAAAAATTGCATCAGAATTAACTTCTTCTGGAACAATATTTCAGAGTGGTTCTACTCAATTTGGTGATACAATTGATGATACTCATTATATGACTGGTAGTGTTTATCAAAGTGGTTCGTTTTCTTTACTTGGAAGTAACATAACTGAAATTTCTAACGATGTAACACTTGTAAATAGTAGTACTACTGCATTAACAACTGAAAATGCTTCCAAGGCTTACACAGTTTCAGAAATAGGTACAAGTGGTGCAGCTACTACTACTGATTTATATTTAAGAAAGAATTATAATAAAACTGCCACTTCAATACTTAATAATACAGCCAGTTTTAGTGCAATTTCAGCGTCATCTCCAGTTGGTATAACATCAACAAGTGAAACAGATTTTTTATTTTTTAACAATGGAAACATAATGGAACATGATTCATTAACGATAGAACAGAGTGGTTCAACATTTTTATTAATAGTAAATCCAAGTGGAATTGGGTATAATTTAGAAAGTAATGATGAAATAAAAGCATGGGGAAAATTTAATGATTAAACTAAAAGAATTATTAAATGAAATACGAATAAAAGTATTATCTGGTCATTTAACCGTCACGGATAAACGGGCAATAAAACATATGATAGAAAAAGAAATATGGCAAGGTAGAGTTGGTAAAAGTGATTGGTTTATTAAAGACTTGGGAAAAGGTAAATATGATATTACACAAAAAATTAAAGATAAAGGTTTAGTCCCCGCACCTGGAACTAAGTTTAGAATATCAACATATAAATCTACGATAGGAGTAAAAAAATGATTAAATTAAAAGAATTATTAAAAGAATGGACTGATACTTCATTTAGAGATTTACCAAAACGGTGGAGTAAATCTGCAAATGATACGAATGGTCTTACTGAATTTGAAAGAATGGGTGGTACTGATGTTGAGTTGGGTAAGCTTTATACTGCTAAAGACCGACCAGCATTTAAAACTGAGTTTATAAACTTGGATAACAGAACACGAGAAACAAAAATTGACGAAAAAATGAGTGATGAGAAACGTGCCTTTTTGATGTTACGAATTTATGGGGATAGTTGGAAAGTTAATATGGGAAAAATATTTTCAGGTATCAATAAAGAAAAACCCACAATGATTAAAAAGGGATTGAAAGAAATTAAACTTATTAATAAAAAAATTGAGGAGATGGTCGAAGATTTGATTTAATGTTCCACTTTTCTTCTACTATTTTTTAATAATTGATATTTATTGGTATGAGAATATACGAATCAATAAGAAGAAATGCGGAAGCGTAGTTGGCCCGACCGCAAGAACCGAAGGTGTCCAGATTGTAGGAGAATGATTACCTATACACGGAAAGACACCTTTGACCGTGCAATAGGGATCAATTCTGTATGTAAGTCTTGTGCACAGGCAGATAGAAAACTCACGATGGAAACAATTGAAAAAATGAAACAACCTAAGGCAACAGAACATAAGAAAAATATTTCACAGGGGATGACTCTGTATTGGGAAGAAAGAAAACAACAAGAATCATTAAAGTATAAGGAATTTGAATGGCTCAACTCAAATTAAAACAATTAGATAGTGTCCTAACAGGATCACTGCAAGTTTCTGGTAGCTCAGGTGTTACTGGTTCTTTAGGAGTATCACAAACTGGATCATTCGGATATTTGAGTGTAAGTGGTAATTCAAGTTTAACAGGTGATTTAACACTTGGTGGGAATATAACAATTGGTGATGCTGATAGTGATTCAATAAATATTAATGCAGATATTACTTCTAATCTTATACCGAACGCAAATATTACTTATGATTTAGGAAGTACTGCTAAGCGATGGAATGATTTATATACAGAACGTGCATTAATTGGTCAAACAGGAACTTTACATATAAGTTCATCTCTTACTGTACTGATGGATGGTAAAGCGGGAATGTTATTACCTTCTGCATCGTCTGATCCAACAGTATCAGGTACAAGTGAAAAGGGAATGACATATTTTAACTTAACTGATAATTTAATGAAAGTTTATAGTGGTACTGATTGGGTACCAGTTGGTTCTACTGAAACAAAAGATAATATACTTTCTATAGTAGCAGATTCAGATGGAAATAACGCCAGTTCAGCTATTAAAATGAGAATAGATGGAACGGCAGATGCACAAAATAAATTAATTTTACAATCTACTAACCTACATGAAATGACTGGTAGTATAAATATATCTGGTTCAATTACTGCAACAAGTGCACCTAATGGTACAACAACTATAACTGCTAACAATATAACAAACGGTTATCCGACTTCCAATGATTGGCAAGAAGGTTTAGAAGGTAGTTATTTTAATAATTTCGATAATACATCTCATGTAAGTGAAATTTTAAGATTTGTGGCGGGGATAATTAGTCATTCAATAGACACATCATCTCCAACTGCTAATACTAATTATTGGAATACACTTTCTACATCACATACAGAAGGTTCAACTACAAGTAAAGGTTCATTATTAGATGGAGTGTTAGGTTCAACTTATGAAAACGCAAAATTATCATGTCATTGGACTTCATCAGCATTTATAGATATGAGTACTACATCTTCTTATAAAGAGTTACAAGATTATTTGACATTAAAGGGTTGGGTACAGGCAAGTGATTTAGGTACTTTCGGAAATGATACAGGAACAAATCCATTTAATGGAAGTTATGCATCAAGACTTCCATCAACAATACAGACACAGGCAACACACGGAACAAATTCACATACAGTTACTGCAAACGCATCCGCTGGAAGTTCAATTTATAGTACTTCTACTTATATGGGAATGGGACCATTATCAAGTGGGGCCGCACAATCTATGTATGTAAGAGTATTAGCATCACAATCATTTAGTGATAATTATTCAGATGCTACACCAGATGAAAATTCAACTTATACAACTCAATCTTTAACAGATTATTCTCAAACAGATTTCGGAACTTCTAATGGATTAGTATTGGCAAAAATTGCATCTGCTAATCCTGCAGTTATACCTGCAGCATATCAAGATGGAGATTTTAATAGTGTAGCGGGATCGATTAGTGGTAGAAAATATACTGGTGGAGCTACAAGTGCAACGAGTATCTCTGCAAGTGGATATTATGCAACACATGATATTAAAGTAGGATTGAAGTCAGGTTCTCAATCAGATTATGTGTTTAAGAATGGAAGTGATTCGAATACAAGATTTTATTTATATGCAGGTAGTTTACCAAGTGATATTACAAATAGTCAACCAACTGCAGTAGTAACAAGTAATGCACAAATAACTGCATACGCTGCCACATCAAGAAGTTTAAGTGGGGCACCTTATTTATTGACAAATACATATACTGTTACATTTGATTCAGAAGTTAGTAAATCATTTGATCCTTGTTATGGATATGGTACTTCGGTGTTGGTTAATAGTAATACAACTGATACTTGGGAAAACATTGGTTCAACAACTTTATCAAATACAACTTGTACGGTGAATAATAGTGGAGTTTCATCAACAGGAGTAAATACATATGTAATTGATAGTACTAAAACTACAAAGAGAGGTTCGAGTGCTACACCACATCTTTCTGATATAGCAGTTGTGAGTTCTTCTCTCTCTTTTACATTAGATAGTAATACTGAAAATGTAGGACAAAATAGAACAGCCAATAATACTTTAAATTATTCATTAGTATTTAGAGCAAGAGGTAGAAATTGGAAAAATACATCAGTAGATTCTACTTCAGCCACATTTTATTTATGGGATGAGTCAAGATTTGGACAAGTAGCAGCAAGTGGAAGTATGGCAGTTTATAGTAGAGCACAAGGATATGATACAAATACTTTACAAGATTTAACTGAAACATTTACAGGCGAAGATTTTAGAATAGTATTGGCAGATAATGTACAGGCATTTAATGGAGCATATTTTACAACTGATACATTTCAAACTAATGATGAAGGTGATAGTACAATAGGACAAAATGATTTACAAGTAAAACCAGGATATTTAGTAGACCCAACTGGTAGTTATGGATATTGGTTTACAAGTGACAGTTTAACAGCAAGTAGTGCAGGATACAGATATTACATACGAAGATTCCAAACACCTGGAAGTACATATTCAAGTATGACTCTTGATGTTGGTAAGACATTGGTTAATTGGACAGCAACAACTTCAGATAGTGTAGCAGCAGCCATATTATTTGAGAGTTCTGGTAATGGAAGTGGTAATAATAGTTCTTTGGGTGTAGCAAGAATATATGATCCAACAAAATTAACAAGTAACTTAATTGAAGCAGATATGGCAGCAGATAATTTTAAAAATCCATTTTCCACAGCAATTAGTTTGTATGGAAATAGTGGTGGAAGTTTGAGTAGCACTGAATATACAATACCAATAAGAAATGCAGATGGAATGTATTTAGATAGTAGTGATAATGAACTCTATGTGATAATTAGATATAAGGGTGATCCATCTCCTGTAACATCAATAACATTGAGTTATAGTTAGGAATAAAATATGGCAACTTTAGATAAAGAAAAAAAATCAAGTCGATTATTAGCGTCAAGACGATATACTCACGAAACTCTTACTGCCGCCCAAGAAGCGTTTACAGATGTATTAGATTTAGGTGCATCCGAGATTTATACTCAGGCCAATTCAATTCCGTCAAGTGGATTACCTTATAGTGGAAGTTCCCAACAGGCCAATACATATACTAACCAGAAAGGTGATAGTATAATGAAATATTGGTATAGACAAAAATTGACAAAATCAAATACTAATAATGAAGTTTGGTTTTTCTTAAACCCAACAGGTAGTGATAGTGGAATTGGTGCACAGTTGATTGATTCTAATCAACAAACAAGTTTTATATCACCAAAGTATTCAATAGCTGGATTGGCAACTTCTACAACAGAAGATACTACACCAGGATATTTAGCAACTTTACTTAAATCAACATCACTCAATTCAGGCTCTTTATCTGGTGATGATGTAGTTTCAACTAATAATTATACTTTTGATTACAAAACTGGAGTAGTACAATTTACTGATTCATCGGTAGATCCAACTAATAGTGATTATCTTTATATGACAGTTTATCAATATGTTGGAACTACATTAGCAACAGGACTTGAATTAACTGGTAATGTTAGTAGTTCTCTAACCTCAACCGGTTCGTTTGGTAGAATTGAAGTTAGTGCTAATACTTTATCAATTGGTGGAACGGAGATTAATAAAAGTGTAGCAGATAATATTACAACATTAGATACACCACTAAGTAGTACGTCTGTACCAACATTTGCAGGATTAACCATAGATGGTAATATAAGTGCAAGTGGTGATGTAATAGCACAAAATTATATTGTAAAATCAAGTGTTACAGAAGTAACAACATCATTTAGTAGTGGTTCAACAATTTTCGGTGATACTTCTGATGACATTCATCAATTTACTGGAAGTGTAAAATTTGATAGTACTTTGTTTGATATTTATGATGCAAGTGATGAATTGATGTTTAAAATACAAAATAAAGTAGCAATATTAGGAACAATAACAGGGGCAGCACCATCGGCAATAGCAGGTGGTATTTATTATTCGGGATCGGATGCTTGGTATCTCGGATATGATGTGGCACCAACATAAAATTAACAATAATTTAGAATGTGTATATTTATAAGTAACATTCTGTAAATAGGAGAATAGTAATGGCACAGTGGAGAAAAGTAGTAGTATCGGGAAGTAACGCGGTACTTAATGAAGTAACAGCAAGTGGAGCGATAGTTCCAAAAACTGACGATACAGTTGATTTGGGATCATCTGCTTTAGAATTTAAAGATTTATATATAGATGGTACTGCATACTTAGATTCAGCCACAATAACCGCTGGAACAATTACAGGAATTACAGATTTAACAGTTGCTGATGGTGGAACTGGAGTTTCAACTCTTACGGATGGTGGTGTTCTTTTAGGAAACGGAGCTGGAGATATTCAAGCAATGGCAGTTCTTACTGATGGTCAGTTTATCGTGGGTGATGGAACAACAGATCCAGTTGCCGAAAGTGGTGATACAGCAAGAATAAGTATGGGAGTGGGTTCTACTTCGACCTGGCAGATAACAGGATTAGATGTAGGACACGCGACCGACACCACAGTAACAAGAGTATCTGCTGGTGATTTAAACATTGAAGGTAATATTATTTATCGTGCAGGTGGAACAGATGTACCGGTGTCCGATGGTGGAACTGGAGTTTCAACTCTTACGGATGGTGGTATATTATTAGGTAGTGGAACGGGAGCAATTACAGCAACTGCAGTATTAGCAGATGGAGAAATTTTAATAGGTGATGGAACAACCGACCCAGTAGCACTTGATGTTGGTGGAAATGGTGGAATTACAATTCTTGGAACTATCGCGACAGGAGTTTGGCAAGGTACAGCAGTGGCTGATACTTATGTAGCAAATGATTTAACAATTAGTGGTGGAACGGTTAATAATAGTGTTATTGGTGGTTCAACAGCAGCAGCAGCAACAGTTACGACATTAATTAATGCTTCTACGGTAGCGGCAAGTAGAATTACAGGTTCATTTACTGGTTCATTTGTTGGTGATGGTAGTAATTTAACAGGAGTGGCACAAGATATTGAATTGTTAAGTGCATACGGAGCAGGAACTTTACATCAAACAGAAGATAAATTTTTAGTATCTGATAATGGAACTGAAAAATCTATTACATTTAGTAATTTAGAAGATAGTATATTTGCAAATGTAAGTAGTGATATAGAAATAGCAGCTGGTGGAGTAGCAACTATTGGTAATGATAAAATAGACAGTCAACATTATGTAGCTGCTTCTATAGACAATGAACATTTGGCAAATAATGCAGTTGATAGTGATGAATTGGCCGCTGGTTCAGTTGATGATGGTCATCTATCCGATGGTGTAGCCACCGGATTAGCAGGAGCAGGAATGACTGCAACAAGTGGAGTAATGAATGTAATTGGAACGGGAGGGGCAGTATCAGTTTCCGCTAATGCTGTAACATTAGTTGCAGCCAATACTACTCTAACATCTATTATAAATGCTTCACTTACTAAGATTGGAACAAGTACTTCACAAGAATATATAACCTTTGGAACTTCTAATGAAGTAAATACTTTTGTAAATAATACAGAAAGACATAGTGTAACTGCAACGGGTGTTGATGTAACGGGTAATTTAACAATTAGTGGTGATTTAGATGTTAATGGAACTACAACTACTATTGATACTGCCAATTTAACGATTGCTGACAAGTTTGCTATATTTGCAAGTGGTTCAACATCAGCAACGGATGGTGGTATTATTGTTCAAGGTGGTGTAACCAGTGGATACGCATTAGGATATGATGCAGGAGTTGGTAGATGGGCATTTGACGCAGATTTAGCACATGACGCTACAGATTTAGGACCAGATGCATATGTTGGTGTGGTTCAATTTGGAACTGCTACTCCAGATACTCAAACTCCTACACCTACTTATGGTGGAGTAACTAATGGTATCGGAACAATTTATGTAGATACCGATGACAGTGAAATTTGGATTTACGCATAATAATAAAAAAAAGGTTACAAAATGGCAATTATTTCTAAAAGTAGTATTAAAATTGTAGAGGGAAAGGCATATGTTCATCCATTAACTTTACCTGAAATAGAATTTTTATTAACGTTACTTGCTGAATCTAATTGGAAAGGTACTGAAATTTCAAAGGTAATGCACGTAACAAAAAAATTACAGAGTGAATATAAATTAATAAAAGAACACTCTAAAAAATAACTAATGTTGGCCCATCTCTATGGCAGATGATGGGAAGTGGACTTCATATGAAGTAGCCAACCGCGATAGGAGATAAATTAAATGCCAAATTGGAAACGAGTCATAGTATCGGGCAGTTCAGCCCATTTAAATCATGTAACAGCAAGCGGTCACATAAGTGGCTCATCAACTTCAACTGGTTCGTTTGGTAGAGTTAATGCTTCAAGAGTTTACAATGTTAACAGAATAGAGGATGATGGTGGTGAACTCACAATCAGGTCTGATGATTTAAAAACTGTTGGTGACGGAATTACAATACAGAATTCAG
>Ga0233445_1001504_pt1 | contig 17543 bp, 14 predicted proteins | sample SI_124_October20_5_FD_182779 | JGI IMG/M metagenome (GOLD analysis project Ga0233445, IMG submission 182779) | Seawater microbial communities from Saanich Inlet, British Columbia, Canada - SI_124_October2016_100_MG | ecosystem: Environmental > Aquatic > Marine > Inlet | place: Canada: British...
ATCGTTTTCTAGACGTGACTATGGATTATATGGGTGCAGTGCCTTTTGATCATGCGCTGAGGAAAGCTGTGCAACAACAGCGTGCTGTGGTGGAATTGTTTCCTCAAGCGATTGTGTCCCGAGCGTTTAGGGAAATGGCGCGGCGAATCAATAAATTCCCGATGCCTTTAAATGCACGTGGGCACTTGGAGTTTTTTATCGAGCGCTTGATTCAGTCTAGGGAGGCAGTATGACTGAAGGGGTTGCGGCATATCATCAGGCAGTGGGTGAAAGTCTGGATGCCCAGATTGTTCGCTACACCCCACTCGTTAAGCGTATTGCGTATCATTTGGTTGGGCGATTGCCGTCCAGTGTGCAAGTGGATGATCTGATTCAGTCTGGGATGATTGGTTTGTTGGAAGCGATTCAGAAGTTTGATGTGCGGCAAGGGGCGAGTTTCGAAACCTATGCCAGTATTCGTATTCGTGGTTCAATGATTGATGAAATTAGAAAGGGAGATTGGACGCCGCGTTCTGTTCATCGGAAAGCGCGTCAGATTTCTGAGGCGATACAAAAGGTTGAGAAGGAACTTGGACGAGAAGCCAGAGATCATGAAGTGGCAGAATCTATGGACATGACGCTGGAAGAATATCATCACGTTATGCAAGATGCGGTCAGTAGTCAGATTTTTTCAATCGATTCTTCGGAAGATACAGATTTTACTGAAGATCGTTTAATGGATGACGGGCACGGCCCGTTAGATAACTTACAGAAGACCGGTTTCCAGTATTCTTTAGGGCAAGAAATCGTCAAACTTCCGGAAAAAGAACGTCTGGTGTTGTCCTTGTATTATGACGAAGAATTAAATTTGCGAGAAATCGGTGAAGTGTTGGGTGTCAGTGAGTCGCGAGTGTGTCAGATTCATAGTCAGGCGCTACTGCGAGTGAGATCCAGAATGAAAGATTGGTTTTAGAGTATTCGGAGCAATGTTATGAATAAAAAAATGAGAATTTTGGTGGTTGACGATTTTTCTACAATGCGGCGTATTGTCAAGAATTTGTTGAAAGAGTTGGGTATGACCAATGTGGCTGAGGCGGATGATGGTAAAACAGCTTTGCCTATGTTGCAAAAGGGTGGTTTTGATTTTCTAATTTCCGATTGGAATATGCCAGGTATGACCGGGATTGACCTATTACGTGCAGTTAGGGCCGATGCTAAGTTGTCGTCGTTACCGGTGTTGTTGATTACGGCGGAACAAAAACGTGAACAGATTATTATGGCCGCAGAAGCTGGGGTGAATGGCTATATCGTTAAGCCTTTTCCAGCGGGTGTGTTAAAAGAAAAAATTGATCGGATCTTTGAGCGTATTGAGAAGCAGGCAGCGGCTAAGGCAGCACCTCAACAGCGTCCACCTCAGCAACGTCCTCCACAGAAGCGTCCACCACAAAGATAATTCGCTTGCTGTAATATTTTGACTCTGATGCTATTAGATGGCTCCTGATTCTCTAGGAGCTATTTTTTTGGGATATTTTCGTGTATTTCTGGGTTTTTTATTTTAATTTTGGATGCGATTAGTTTGCGCATTTCTTTCCGTTATTCTATTGGAAATTGTAGTGTTTGTGCCTAGCTGTAACTTATGACAGACTATGGTTTGTTTTTACTATATTTTCGGGAGAAATATTAATGTCTAATAGTAGTGATTCGCCAATTTCTATAGATCGGGTTCGTTCCTTATTAAAATCTTTGGAAGAGCAAGATTATGTCGAGGCCAATCATATTTTGAATGACATTACTGAAATACGTAAAAGCGAGTTATTTCAGGATATTGGTGTATTGACTCGTGAGTTACACACAACCTTGACTGATTTTCAGGTAGGAGGAAGTATTTCTGGTGTGGATGAGGAAAAAATCCCCCATGCCCGAGAGCGTTTGCGTTATGTCGTGGAAATGACGGAGGACGCTGTCAATCAAACATTAGGGGCTGTAGAAGAGAGTATTCCGTTAGCCGATGCTATAGTCGATCAATCAAATGTTTTGTCGGGTGACTGGGAACGCTTTAAGAAGAGGGAAATGGATGTCGATGAGTTTCGCCGGTTGAGTGGTGATATTTCGGTGTTTATGTCGATCTCTTCAGAGAATGCTGTAAAAATGTCTCAGCGTTTAAATGATGTCATGATGGCGCAAAGTTTTCAGGATTTAACCGGACAAGTGCTCAACCGGGTGATTGGGATGGTGGAAGACTTGGAAGATGGGCTAGTAAAAATGATTAAGTTGTCTGGAGTGTCTGAGGACAATGTTCCTGTTTCTAAGCAAGAATCTGGAAATAAAACAGCAAGAGAAGAACAATTATTAGATGGTCCTCTTATTCAAGGAATAAATGATCAGGACAGTATTTCTAGTCAGGATGATGTGGATGATTTGCTGGCCAGTATGGGTTTCTAATAGTCTATTTCTATTTATTTTCTTTTCCCGTTCAAGATCACCGGTTTGTTTCCGATAAAATCAGTGTGGCTACCCAGAAGGGGTTGGTCTATTTTCTGAAAGTTCGGGAAAGGTTTGTGACATGTCTTCTGATTTTGATGACGAGTTAGTTCAGGATTTTATTGTTGAGGCTGGCGAAATTCACGAGCAGTTAAGTGAGCAGCTTGTTGATTTAGAGCATCATCCTGATGACATGGAATTGCTAAATGCAATTTTTCGTGGCTTCCATACCATAAAAGGCGGTGCGGGTTTCCTTAACTTTGGTAATTTGGTTGATGTATGCCATCGAGCAGAAGATGTTTTTAATCTGCTAAGGCAAGGTGACCGATCTGTAGATCCGGCGATGATGGATGCGTTTCTCAAGGTTGTCGACCTTTTGGGAACTCATTTTGAAGAAATTCAGGAAGGTGACGATTTAACCGCGCCTGATCCGGCCTTATTAAAATTTTTGGAACAATTATCTCAACCTGGTGGGATGGAATCCACTTCTGTGTCTGTTGAAGCGCCCCCTGTGATTGAGGCAAAATCCTCTGTGTCTGGTCTTTCTGCGGAGGGTCCAGATGAGCTCTCTGATGACGAGTTTGAGGGGTTGCTCGACAGTTTACATGGGGAAGGTCCTATAGCCGGAATTCAGGAATCTACTCCAGCAGCTTTGTCCTCGTCTTCTGCAGCGGACAATGCGTCTATGGATCAGATGACAGAAGCAGAATTTGAAGGGTTGTTAGATCAGTTGCATGGAGATGACCCTGTAGGTGAGAATGTTGAAGAGGCTGAGGCTACAAGTTCCGAAGTTGTAGATGTTGAGGCTGATATAGCCGTGTTAGATGAGCCCGTGGCGGCTGAGGAAGATTCTGCAGGCAGTAGTGCGATTAGTAATGATGAATTTGAGGCGCTTTTGGGTGAGCTTCAAATGACTTCTGCACAACAACACGATTTACCTATAGCGGCATCGTTATCCGTGGAGAGTACTATGCCTCCTCCGGTGGCTATGCCGGCGGGTGGTGGTTTGGCAGATAAGCCTTCAGGTGGTGGTGCTGCTACAGGGGCTGCTGGTGCTGGTGCTGGCGGTGGCGGTGGCGGTGGCGGTGGCGGTGGTGCTGGTGCTGGCGGTGGCGGTGGAAAGAAGAAAAAGAGTGCCGGTTCGGGGCGTGGAGAATCTACAGTACGCGTTGATACGCGGCGTTTAGATGAAATTATGAATTTAGTAGGGGAGCTGGTTTTAGTCCGAAACCGGTTGTCTACTCTAAAAACAGATATGGGTGATGATGATGCCAGTCGGGCCATTGCCAATTTAGATCATGTAACGACTGATTTACAGAATGCGGTGATGGAAACCCGCATGCAACCTATTAAAAAGGTATTTGGTCGCTTTCCTCGTGTGGTACGTGATTTAGCCCGTACACTGCATAAGGAGGTGGCGTTAGAATTGGTTGGTGAAGAGACCGATTTGGATAAAAACTTAGTAGAGGCGCTGGCTGATCCTCTCGTGCATTTAGTACGTAATGCTGTGGATCATGGGATTGAAGCACCGGATGTTAGGGTGGCTGCTGGTAAGGCCAGAGGGGGGCGGATTGTTTTAAGTGCGGAACAGGAAGGCGATCACATCCTGTTGACCATTACCGATGATGGTGCCGGTATGGATGCCGATGTGTTGCGTCGTAAGGCTGTTGAAAAAGGTCTGATGGATATGGAGTCGGCTGGGCAGATGGATGACCGTTCTGCGTTTGCGCTGATTTTTATGCCGGGGTTTTCAACCAAACAGGAAATCTCAGATGTTTCTGGCCGCGGTGTGGGTATGGACGTGGTTAAAAATAATATCATGCGCCTAAATGGTAGTGTGGAGGTTGATTCGTACTACGGAAAAGGATCCACGATTAGTATTCGTGTGCCTTTGACTTTAGCAATTCTACCGACTTTAATGGTGGCTGTTGGTGACCGAAGCTATGCGATCCCATTAGCTAGTGTTATCGAGATTTTTAATTTGGAAGATGCGCAATTAAATGTATTAGATGGGCAGACGATGGTGCGTACGCGAGGCAAAGCATTGCCCATGTTTTATTTAAGGAATTTATTTACTACGCTGACGGAGAGTGATCCAGCTCAGCAGCGAGTGGTTATTGTTGAGGTGGGGAGTAAAAAGGTCGGGTTTGTTGTGGATCAAGTAAACGGGCAAGAAGAAGTGGTAATTAAACCGTTGGGGACTTTATTGCATGGTATGGCGGGTTATGCTGGAGCAACTATTACCGGGGATGGTCGTATTGCGCTGATTTTGGACATTCCCTCTTTGATGGATCTTCATGCCTAGTGTTTTTAGAACACTTTTAATTGACTATATCGGGTATTTTAAATATGAGTAGTATGGCGGAGGAGAAGAGTTTGTCGGATATCACAGCACAAAATTCAGCAACGCGTCAGTGGGTGACCTTTCGTCTGGACAATGAAACCTATGGTATTGGTGTGCTAAGAGTGCGAGAAGTGTTGCGCATGACGGATATTACACCAGTGCCTGGTGCGCCAGCGAGTGTGGAAGGGATTATTAATCTAAGGGGTGTCGTGGTCACGATTGTAGACGGTAGGCGGCATTTTAGTTTGTCTCCCAAGGCGGTTGACCAGGATACTCGCATTATTATCGTAGATTTGGACGATGAAAGTATGGTGGGTATTGTGGTGGATAGTGTGTCGGTGGTTGTGGATTTAGCCGATACCGATATTGATCTAGTTTCTGGTGTGGGAAGTGATGATTCGTCGAAATATATTCACGGAGTCGCTAACCGTAATGACGATTTGCTCATTCTGATTGATCTGGATAAGTTGTTTGATAAGTCAGATTTATCCATTGAAGGATCGGATGATTTGTTCTGATTTAGTCTGTCGGTGTAGGGTGGTTTACAGTCCTTTATGTAGCATATTTTTCCGTTAGTGGGGGAAAGTTGTTGATGTATGAGGGAGTGTTTTGGGTTAAGTGTTTAGTGTGATTTATAGTTTTTGACTCCAGTGTAATTTGGCGCGAAGCAGTCGAAAGTGATCATGTTCTGGCGGGTGTATCAGACGAACGGGGCGGCTGTATTTATTGACAACAACGCGGTCTCCGGGGATTAACCCCAAATTGTATTGTCCATCAAAGCTGACTTGTGTGTTGGCTGTTTTTTCTTCGTGTATTAAAATCTCTATGCAACTGTTGCCGTCAATGACTACGGGCCTATTGCTCATGCCGTGAGGACAAATGGGGACTAAAGTGATGGCGTTTAGTGTGGGATGTAATATGGGTCCACCACTGGATAATGCGTAAGCGGTAGAGCCAGTAGGCGTTGAGACAATGAGACCATCTGAACGTTGACTATTGACGAAAATGCCGTTGACGTAAGTTTCAAACTCAATCATTCTTGCGACTTCCCATTTATGAATGACGACGTCGTTAAAGGCTAAGTTTTTATGCAAGGTTGCGCCGTTGCGCACAACTTCCGCGTTTAGTAATAATCGTTCTTCCGTTTGGTAGTTGCCAGAGAGGATCGCATCCAGTGTAGATTTGTCTTCTGGAGAGATATCGGTCAGAAAACCTAATCGTCCTAAGTTGATGCCTAGAAAGGCAATGTCGTAAGCGGCGAGGGAACGTGCCACACTAAGAAAAGTGCCGTCGCCACCAATAACAATAGCCAGATCACAGTGTTCGCCGAGAGTGTCTCGGCTCACAGTTTCTGTGTCATCGTTTTTCAATAACTCGGTAGAACTTTCATCCAGCATAATGGTGAAATCTTTTTGTTGTAAATAATCACAAAAAGTTTTTAACGTTTCCGCAATATCCGGGTCGCCGTATTTGCCAATAATACCGATAGTTTGAAACATGTCGGATGCCTTTCAAAAATAGATCCTACAATTGTACGGGAAGCGTCTTTTCTTGACTAGACATGTGTAACTTGTTAGTTTCTGCAACGGTTTTTACTGATGTGGTAATGTAGGTTTTGTGCAATTTGAATGTGGGTATGTGAATAATGTCTGAGTATGTGCTTGATGTCAGGGCCCAGCAGGTGCTCAGGTTGTTGGTTAATCGCTATATCGATGGTGGAAAGCCGGTGGGGTCGAGGACTTTGTCTAGGGATTCTCAGCTTGATTTGAGTCCGGCAACGATTCGTAATGTGATGTCTGACCTAGAAGATTTGGGTTTGCTAGTAGCGCCACATACCTCTTCTGGACGGATACCTACGGAAGAAGGGTTTAGACTGTTTATCGATTCTTTGATTAATATCGAAATGCCAAAGAATGGTGATATTGAAGCGATTCGTGACGAATTGAATACGGATAAAAGTACTGAGGAGTTGCTGGATTCTGCATCAGTGCTGCTTTCTGGTATGACGCATTTGGCGGGTTTAGTCATGATTCCACGTCGCGATGCCATGCGTTTTCGACATATTGAATTCTTGCCGCTATCAGATAACCGCGTATTAGCGATTTTAGTGGTTAATGAAGACGAAGTGCAAAACAAGATTCTGCAAGTATCCCGCACCTATAGTCCTTCTGAGTTGGAACAGATGAGTAATTATCTGAATGAATTGTGTGTGGGTAAAAATATTGTCGATGTGCGGCAGCAGTTATTACGTGAAATGGGTGACGTTGGAAAATCTGTGAATGGGGTGACTCGGGCAGCGATCGGTTTGGCAGAACAGACCTTATCGGGTGATGTGAAGACGGATATGTTGGTGGCGGGACAGAATAACTTAATGGATTTTCATGAATTGGCTGAATTAGAAACGCTACGTCACTTATTTCAGGCATTTGTAGAGAAAAGGGAGTTATTGAGTTTATTAGATCAGTGTCTGAGTTCAGATGGATTGCAAATTTTTATCGGAAGAGAAACTGGATATCGTGTTTTAGATAATTGTAGCGTCGTAACAGCGCCTTACAGTTTAAATGGAGACAGTGTAGGCGTGCTTGGTGTGATTGGTCCAACCCGTATGTCGTACGAAAAAATTATCCCAGTGGTCAATGTGACTGCAAAATTTTTGGGCGCAGCCTTGAATCGTTAAATGTAGCCCCCATCTTGAGTAGTAACGTTAAGTCAGTCCTTATTTAATTTAGAGTGATTCAGGAGAGAGTGGATGGAGAGAGAGGATCAATTCAAGTCCCAAGACAGCGATTTGTCAACGGTTATGGATGAAGGCGAAACAGAAGTTGTTTTAGAGAATGAAGAGGAAAGAGAAAGTTGTCAGGAACCGGATGGAGATGTCTCTACCGATAGCCATGAAATTAAAGACTCTCTTGACAATCTCAAGGAACAGTTGCTAGTTGCCACAGAAAAATCTGCAGAAAATTGGGATAAGTTTTTGAGATTGAAATCCGATATGGAAAATCTCAAGCGTCGTACAGAACGTGAAGTCTCTAACGCGCATAAGTTTGGGCTGGAAAAGTTTATCAGCAATCTGTTGCCAGTTATGGACAGTATGGAAATGGGGATTTTGGCAGCTCAGGAAGACAGTGCTGAGGTGGATAGCTTGCGGGAAGGTGTGGAACTGACGCTAAAGATGGTTATGGATGTCGTCAATAAGTCGGGTGTTGAGATTGTAGATCCGCAAGGTGAGAAATTCGATCCTCAGAAACATGAGGCGATGGGAATGCAGGAAGTTGCTGATGTGGATCCAAATACGGTCACTTTAGTTATTCAAAAAGGGTACAGTCTTAACGAGCGTTTGCTGCGTCCTGCTAGAGTGATGGTTTCTAAGGCACCGGCAGAATAAAGTACAAAATTTTTAGCATTTATTTATTGAGTCATTTTAAGTAATTTGGAGATTGAGTAATGGGAAAGATGATTGGTATTGATTTGGGCACAACAAATTCTTGCGTGTCTGTTTATGAAGATGGTAAAGCACGTGTGATTGAAAATAGTGAGGGAGATAGAACAACCCCTTCTATTGTGGCGTTTGCAGATGATGATGAAGTTTTAGTGGGTCAGTCCGCTAAGCGACAAGCCGTTACTAACCCCAGTAATACCCTGTTTGCCATTAAACGACTCATTGGTCGTAAGTTTTCAGATGACGTAGTGCAGCGCGATATTAATATGGTTCCATACACCATCGTTGGTGCAGATAATGATGATGCTTGGGTTTCAGTTCAGGGTAAAAAAATGGCACCGCCTGAGGTGTCTGCACGTATCCTCATGAAAATGAAAAAAACGGCCGAAGAGTATCTTGGCGAAGAAGTGTCTGAGGCTGTGATTACCGTGCCGGCTTATTTTAACGATTCCCAGCGTCAAGCGACTAAAGATGCGGGTCGTATTGCGGGTTTGGATGTTAAACGGATTATCAATGAGCCCACGGCGGCGGCATTAGCTTACGGTATGGACAAGAAAACCGGTGATCGTAAGTTGGCAGTATACGATCTAGGTGGTGGTACTTTTGATATCTCTATTATTGAAATTGCGGAAATTGATGGGGAACATCAGTTTGAAGTATTGGCCACGAATGGCGATACCTTTTTAGGTGGTGAGGATTTTGATTCACGCTTGATTGATTATCTGGCCGATGAGTTTAAAAAAGACAGTGGTGTGGACCTATCTAATGACCCATTGGCCCTGCAGCGTTTAAAAGAAGCTGCTGAAAAAGCTAAAATTGAGTTGTCATCTATACAACAAACCGATATCAATTTGCCGTACATTACGGCTGATGCTTCTGGTCCCAAACATTTGAATGTCAAGTTAACGCGTTCTAAGTTAGAAGCTCTGGTAGAAGATTTGATTGATCGTTCAATCGCTCCGTGTAAAACGGCGTTACAGGATTCAGGTCTGTCAGCTGAGGAAATCGAAGATGTGATCTTAGTGGGTGGTATGACCAGAATGCCAAAGGTTCAGGCGGCTGTAGAAGAATTTTTTGGCCAAGAACCCCGTAAGGATTTAAATCCTGATGAAGCGGTGGCTGTAGGTGCTTCCATTCAAGCCGGTGTGTTGGGTGGAGATGTCAAAGATGTCTTGTTGCTTGATGTAACGCCATTGTCTTTAGGTATAGAAACAATGGGCGGAGTGATGACTAAGCTGATTGAGAAAAATACCACTATTCCAACCAAACATTCGATGGTGTTTTCTACCGCTGAAAATAATCAGTCGGCAGTGACTGTGCATGTATTGCAAGGTGAGCGTGAGCAAGCTGGTGCCAATAAGTCATTAGGACGTTTTGATTTGGATGGAATTCCTCCAGCGCCACGCGGCGTGCCACAAATTGAAGTGACGTTTGATATTGATGCTAACGGTATTTTGCACGTGTCGGCCAAAGATAAAGCGACGGGTAAAGAGCAGTCAATTACCATTAAAGCTTCCAGTGGACTGTCGGATGAAGAAGTTGATCGCATGGTAAAAGACGCTGAAATTCATGCAGAGGAAGACCGTAAGTTTCATGAGCTAATTAATGCGCGTAATCAAGCGGATAGCATGATCCATGCGACAGAAAAGTCGATGGGAGAGCTGGGAGATAAGCTGGAAGAAGAAGAAAAAACCAAAATAGAAGCCGCTATCAGTGATTTGAAGAAAGCATTGGAAGGTGAAGATAAGGACGACATTGAAGCGAAAACTACAGCTCTAACAGAATCTTCAGCAAAAATGGCTGAGCGTTTGTATGCCGAAAAGGCTGAAGGGGCTAATCCAGAAGGCTTTACTGCAGCCGCTGAAGCCGCCGCAGCTGGCGGAGATACTGGAAGTCAGGAAGGTTCGTCCAGTGGAGGAAGTGACGATGCGATGGATGCTGAGTTTGAAGAAGTCAAGGATAAATAATGTCTAAAAAGGATTATTACGAAACGCTGGGTGTTTCTAAAAATGCCAGTAATGCCGATCTTAAAAAGGCCTACCGGCGTTTGGCGATGAAATATCACCCAGATCGTAATCCTGGTCAGGCGGCTGAAGAACAATTCAAGGAAGTGAAAGAAAGTTACGAAATTTTGTCCGACGCACAAAAGCGTTCCGCTTATGACCAGTTTGGTCATGCGGGTGTTGATCAGTCTAGCGGGGGTGGTGGTGGCCCTGGTGGTGCTGGTTTTGGCGATGTTTTCGGCGATATTTTCGGTGATATCTTTGGAGGCGGAGGCGGTGGCCGTCAAAGTCGTAGCCGGCGAGGTGCGGATTTACGTTACGACCTTGAATTGTCGTTAGAAGACGCCGTGAATGGGACGGATGTTAAGATCCGTGTGCCTGTTAAAGTGGTGTGTAAGCCTTGTAAGGGGACTGGTGGTCAAAATGGAGCTTCCCCTGAAACGTGCGATACCTGTGGTGGAGTGGGGCAGGTACGTATGCAGCAGGGTTTTTTCTCGGTACAACAGACTTGTCCTCATTGTCGTGGCCAAGGCCAAATCATTAAAAACCCATGTCGTACTTGTGGTGGTGATGGTCGGGTGAATGAGCATAAAACGTTATCGGTAAAAATACCGCCCGGTGTCGATACCGGTGACCGTATTCGTTTGTCTGGTGAAGGAGAAGCCGGTCCGCAGGGTGTGCCTAGCGGTGATTTGTATGTGCAAATGCATCTAAAAAAACACCCAATTTTTGAGCGTGATGGGAACGATCTGTTTTGCAATGCCACGTTAGGTCTTGCTCGTGCAGCGTTGGGCGGTGAAGTAGAAATACCCACGTTGGGCGGACGGATTAACTTGAAGATTCCTCAAGGCACGCAGTCTGGCAAACTTTTTCGATTGAGAGGTAAAGGCGTTAAGTCTGTGCGTGGTGGTGGAACCGGAGATTTATTGTGTCGTGTGCATGTGGAAACGCCGGTGAATTTAACCGAGGCGCAGAAAGAGTTATTGCGTCAGTTTGATGAAGCGACACAGAAACAGGGACAAAAGCACAGTCCTAAAGCCTATTCTTGGGTAAATGAAGTTAAAGATTTTATTTCCAAAGCGTTTGTAAAAGACAATTAATGTCATTTTTTGTAAAAGGATTTTCGCATGACTAGCCTGGCTATCACCGGAGCAGCGGGCCGTATGGGACGTAGCCTGATTGAGACTATTGGTCAAACGGATGGTGTGTGTTTAGCGGGTGCTGTTGAGGTTGTCGGGAATAGCACGGTTGGTTTAGATGCTGGGGTGTTAGCCGGGGGTATGCCGGTTGGTGTTCCTATTGGTCACTCCTTGCCCGAAGCCATGAGTCAGAGTGATGTCTTGATTGATTTTTCCACGCCTGATGCCACCATGGAAAATGTGCGTTATTGCCTTGCTGCCAATAAGCGGATGGTTATTGGAACAACGGGGCTAAATGAGCAACAACGAGCAGAAATACTTGCTGTTAGCAAAAAAATCGCTATTATGATGGCGCCGAATATGAGTGTCGGTGTGAATTTGTGTTTGCACTTGCTCGACCATGCGGCGCGTGTTCTAGGCGATGACGTGGATGTGGAGATTATTGAAGCGCATCATCGGCATAAAGTGGATGCTCCTTCGGGTACTGCATTACGCATGGGTGAAGTTGTGGCCAATGCGTTAAATCGTGACTTAGATACTTGTGCTGTTTATGGTCGGCAAGGTTTAACGGGTGAGCGTGAGCAAAAAACCATTGGCTTTGAAACAATTCGTGCCGGTGATATTGTTGGCGAACACACGGTAATGTTTGCAGGGCAGGGTGAGCGTGTGGAAATCGCACATAAAGCTTCTAGTCGCATGACCTTTTCCAAGGGAGCGTTGCGTGCTGCCGTATGGATTATGAAACATTCGTCGGGTTTATACGATATGCAGGATGTTTTGGGTTTGCGCTAGAGAATTGTTGAATGCCGAATAAACGCTCCGGTTTTGTAAGTGATACATTAAGTTAGGAGATAATGTTTGACTAGTCAGGAAAAAACCGGAATACCCGCTTGGGTGTCTTTGCCGGGGTTGTCTGTTGTGCCTGCCATATTGGTATTGGAAGACGGTTCTGTATTTCATGGGCAGTCGGTCGGGGTGTTGGGCGAGACGGTCGGTGAATTGGTGTTTAATACGTCTATGACGGGTTATCAGGAGATTTTAAGTGATCCTTCCTACTGTCGGCAGATTGTTACACTAACGTACCCTCATATTGGTAATACGGGGACAAATCTTCAAGATATGGAGTCTTTATCCGTGCAAGCCAGTGGCTTGGTGATTAAAGATTTACCTCAGGTGGCCAGTAGCTGGCGTAATGAAGTCAGTTTGTCTGATTTTCTCAAACAGCAGAATACCGTGGCAATTAGTGGTATTGATACCCGTAAGCTGACCCGAGTTTTGCGATCTAAAGGATCCCAAAGTGCTGTAATTATGGCTGGAGAGTCGTGCTCTGAGGAAGCGGCTAGAGAGCTTTTAAAGACTTTTTCGGGATTGAACGGTTTGGATCTAGCATCGCAGGTGAGTACAGAACATGCATTCATCTGGAATCAGGGGGTGTGGATACCGCCAACTCAGAGTGAAGATTTACCCTTTGTTGAAAAAGATGAAGAGAAACGTTTCCACGTGGTGGCTTATGATTTTGGTGTAAAACGCAATATTCTCAATTTATTGGTTGATCGCGGCTGTCATGTGACGGTAGTGCCGGCTAAAACACCGGCTACAGAAGTATTAGAATATAAGCCGGATGGGATATTTTTATCCAATGGTCCAGGGGACCCACAGCCTTGTGATTATGCCATTCGAGCGATTTCCCGTTTTATGGAGCATAGGATTCCTCTATTCGGGATTTGTCTGGGGTATCAACTGATGGCTTTGGCAGCAGGGGCAAACACACAAAAAATGAAGTTTGGACATCACGGTGCCAATCATCCGGTTCTATCCTTAGACAAGAATTTGGTGTCGATTACCAGCCAGAATCACGGTTTTTCTGTGAGTGATGAGAATTTACCTGACCATATTGAAGTGACACATCGATCACTGTTTGATAATTCACTGCAAGGACTCAGTTGTAAAGATAGTCCAGCCTTTGGTTTTCAGGGGCATCCGGAAGCCAGTCCAGGACCGCATGATGTCACCGCATTGTTTGATCATTTTATACGCCTGATGGAGCAGTCAAAATTAGGCCTTAGTAGCGATGAAGCGGTCGCTTAAACGGACGAATTATGCCAAAACGTACAGACATTAAAAGTATTCTGATTATTGGTGCTGGCCCTATTGTTATTGGTCAGGCCTGTGAGTTTGATTATTCCGGCGTACAAGCGTGTCGTGCGTTACGTGAGGAAGGCTACCGGGTTATTCTGGTAAACTCCAATCCCGCCACGATTATGACCGACCCGGATATGGCTGATGCCATTTATATTGAACCCATTAACTGGCAGACTCTGGCAAAAATTATTGCTATCGAGAAACCTAATGCGTTGTTGCCAACGATGGGGGGGCAGACCGCTCTTAATTGCGCGCTGGATTTAGATCGTGAAGGCGTGTTGGCAGAACATCAGGTGGAAATGATTGGTGCTAACCGTGATGCCATTGATAAAGCTGAAGACCGGGATCGTTTTCGTAACGCCATGAAAACCATTGGTTTGAATACGCCGCGTTCGGTTCTAGCGCATAGTATGGAAGAGGCTTGGCAAGTTCAACCACAAATCGGTTTTCCAGCCATTATTCGGCCATCCTTTACCTTGGGTGGTAGTGGTAGTGGTATTGCTTATAATCGGGAAGAATTTCAGGCGATCTGTGAACGGGGGCTAGAATTGTCTCCAACCAGTGAGTTATTGATTGAAATTTCCATTATTGGTTGGAAAGAATTTGAGATGGAAGTGGTGAGAGATCATCAGGATAATTGCATTATTATCTGTTCTATTGAAAATCTTGATCCTATGGGTGTGCATACTGGAGATTCCATTACAGTAGCGCCGGCTCAAACCTTAACTGATAAAGAATATCAGGTGATGCGAGATGCTTCGTTAAGGGTGTTGCGAGAAATTGGTGTAGATACCGGTGGCTCTAACGTGCAGTTTGCGATTAACCCGGAGACGGGTGAAATGATCATCATTGAGATGAATCCCCGAGTTTCTCGTTCTTCCGCGTTAGCGTCTAAAGCGACAGGCTTTCCTATTGCTCGCGTTGCGGCCAAATTAGCAGTAGGTTACACCTTAAACGAATTACAAAACGACATTACGGGTGGAGCAACACCGGCGTCTTTTGAGCCCACGATCGATTATGTAGTGACTAAAATTCCACGTTTTACTTTTGAAAAATTTCCTCAGGCAGAACAAACGTTGGGTACGCAAATGCGTTCTGTGGGAGAGGTGATGGCGATTGGACGCACCTTTCAGGAGTCGTTGCAAAAAGCGTTGCGCGGTCTAGAAACGGGTAGGGATGGTTTGGATAACTTGGTGGATTTGGCGGCACCAGATTGTGAAAAGTCTCTGCGGCAAGCGTTGAAGAAGACTAACCCAGAACGCTTGTGGTTTATTGGGGATGCGTTTCGTCTAGGACTATCTATCGAAGACGTTTATAAACTGACTTACGTTGATCATTGGTTTTTGGCGCAGATTCAGGAAATTGTATTGCTTGAACAGCAATGTCAGTCTGCCGGTTGGGAGAAAATGGATAAAATGTCTTTGGCGTTTATGAAACGCCGGGGATTTTCGGATCGTTGTTTAGCAAGATTGTTTGATAAAACAGAGTCCGAGGTTAGGGAAAAGCGTTGGAATTACGGGGTGCATCCCGTATATAAGCGAGTGGATACTTGTGCGGCTGAATTTTCTACCACCACAGCCTATTTGTACTCTACTTACGATGAAGAATGTGAATCTGCCCCTTCTGATAGACAAAAAGTCATGGTTTTGGGAGGAGGGCCTAACCGTATCGGTCAGGGCATAGAATTTGATTATTGTTGCGTGCATGCATCAATGGCGTTACAAGATGCTGGCTTTGAAAGTATCATGGTCAATTGTAATCCGGAAACCGTATCTACAGATTACGATATTTCTGACCGATTGTATTTTGAATCACTGACCTTGGAAGATGTGCTGGAAATTGTGCACGTAGAGAATCCTTTTGGAGTGATTGTGCAGTATGGTGGGCAAACACCGCTAAAATTGGCTCGGGACTTAGAGCGTGCCGGTGTGCCGATTATTGGTACCTCACCAGACTCCATCGATTTGGCAGAAGATCGGGAACGATTTCAGCAACTATTGGAATCACTAGAATTAAAACAGCCCCCCAATAGAATTGCCAGAAATGCTGATGAAGCCGCAAAAATGGCGGAAGAAATTGGTTTTCCTCTGGTGGTGAGACCGTCTTATGTGTTGGGTGGACGTGCTATGGAAATTGTCCATACGCAAGCTGAGTTGGCCTACTATATGACAAATGCGGTTGCCGTCTCTAATGAATCCCCTGTTTTGTTGGACCGTTTTTTGAACGATGCGGTTGAAGTGGATGTGGACATTATTTGTGACGGAGAAGAAGTTCTCATCGGCGGTATTATGGAGCATATCGAAGAAGCGGGTGTGCATTCCGGAGATTCAGCTTGTTCGTTGCCACCTTATGCGTTATCTGATGATGTTCAGACAGTATTGTGTGAGCAGGTCCGAGCCATGGCAAAGGCCCTCAATGTGGTAGGTTTGATGAATACCCAGTTTGCTATTCAGGACGAAGAAGTTTACGTCTTAGAAGTCAATCCTCGCGCTTCCAGAACGGTGCCGTTTGTGTCTAAAACGACCAGTCTTCCTTTAGCGAAAATTGCTGTGGGATGTATGGTAGGTAATGATTTGAATAAACAAGGGTATGCCAACGCTGGGTTGCCAGACTTACCTTATTACGCGGTTAAAGAAGCCGTTTTTCCCTTTATTAAATTTTCCGGAGTTGACCCTATTTTGGGGCCAGAAATGAAGTCTACCGGTGAAGTGATGGGCGTTGGACTGTCTTTTGGTGAGGCGTTTGCCAAATCACAACTGGCTGCAGGTAATATCTTGCCAGGTATTGGAAAAGTGTTGTTAAGTATTAAAGATTCTGATAAATCCGGAGTGACGGAGTTGGGTCAACGGTTGTTGTCTTTGGGTTTTGAGTTGATGGCTACTCGCGGGACTGCCGAGGTGTTAATGCGCAATGGTGTAGCGTGTCAGACAGTGAATAAGGTGGCAGACGGTCGTCCACACGTGGTGGATATGATTAAAAATGACGAGGTAGTTTTTATTGTGAATACTACCGAAGATCGTCAGGCCGTAGAGGACTCATTTGCGATTCGTCGGGAAGCGTTGCAACATAAGGTTTTTTATAGCACGACGATGGCCGGTGCGCGTGCCACGCTAATGGCGTTGGAAAATCAATCGGAGTATGGGGTGAATAACTTGCAGGATTTACACCAACAGTGTGCTCGTAAAGGTAATAGTTTATGAATAAGTTTCCGTTAACCGTTCGTGGTGCCGAAAAAATGCGTGCCGAGCTTAAAGAGCTTAAAACAGTGGCTAGACCGAAAGTCATTCAAGCCATTAGTGACGCGCGTGAGCATGGGGATCTGAAGGAAAATGCAGAGTATCATGCAGCGCGTGAGCAACAGAGTTTTTTGGAGGGGCGTATTGGTAATTTGGAAGGTAAGTTAGGTAATAGCCAGATTATTGATGTCTTTAAGTTGGAGCAGGATGGGCGGGTGGTGTTTGGTGTCACTGTTGAATTGTTGAATGTAGAGACGGACGAGGAAGTGTGTTATCAGATTGTTGGTGAAGACGAATCAAATGTGGAGAAACAACGTATTTCTATTACGTCGCCGATTGCCCGTGCCTTAATTGGTAAAGAAGAGGGTGAAGAAGTCGCGGTGAGAACGCCGGGTGGTGTGGTGGATTACGAAATTCTGGCTGTTAAATATCTCTGAGGCTTTTATTTGGAAAGTACCTCCCGAGACGGTGTTGTTGTCTGCGGGTGAGTTGCATGTTTGGCGTTTTCCCCTCGAGGTAGATAAAAACCTCTATCAACGATATTGGCAGTATCTGTCTGCTGATGAACAACAGCGTGCGCAACGTTTCGTTTTTGAAAAGGATCGTGTCCAGTCGGTTGTGTCGCGCGGTGTTTTAAGATCCTTATTAGGTCTCTATCTAAAATGCCCAGCAGATTCTGTGGCTTTATCTGCTACGGCTTTGGGGAAACCGTTTTGCCGTGACCACGTGCTGCCATTTAATGTGTCACACTCTCATGGTTGGGCTGTGGTGGTGGTGGGT
>Ga0233445_1001531_pt1 | contig 17302 bp, 16 predicted proteins | sample SI_124_October20_5_FD_182779 | JGI IMG/M metagenome (GOLD analysis project Ga0233445, IMG submission 182779) | Seawater microbial communities from Saanich Inlet, British Columbia, Canada - SI_124_October2016_100_MG | ecosystem: Environmental > Aquatic > Marine > Inlet | place: Canada: British...
AAGATTGATCTCGGGCAGGGCGAATTTTGCACCCGTTCCGGCGATCCTCAAATGGCAGGCCAGCGCCAGCTCGCATCCGCCTCCCACGCACACCCCTTCCACTGCTGCGATGTAGGGTTTCGTTGCGGAATTGATTTTACCTAAAACCGACTGACCCAACTCGGCATATTTCACCCCGTCTTTTTCCGACTGTATGGTGGAAAGCTCTTTGATGTCCACTCCGGCACAGAAGAATTTTTCCGATCCACTCGCAAGTACCACAGCACGGACCGCATCATTTCCGTTTAATTTTTGAATCGCAGAATCCAGCTCGGTAAGAGCCTCAATGTTCAGTGCGTTGGCGGGAGGGCGATTTAGGGTGAGAACGGCGATGTCTTCATCCTCCAATACAGTCACATGTTTTTCGGCATTCATGAAGACCTCTTAACATTAATTTTTGAATCCGTCCACTCTCAATAAATATACACTCCCGCCATGAAATAATTCACTCAGGGGCTTATATTTTATCTAGGGTGTGTCTGTTGTGATACCGGATTTTCCGGGGGAGGAATTATGCGACCCTTGGACAGTTACTCTTTTATTTACAGTGCTATACGCACGCCCATCGGGAAGTTTAAGGGTGCGTTGTCTTCCCTTTCGGCGCCGGAACTTGCCTCGTTTGCCATTCGTGAAGGCCTTCTCCGAAGTGGTATTTCCAGGGATAAAATCAGTGATGTGATTCTGGGCAATGTGTTGCCAGCCGGAGTGGGTCAGGCTCCAGCCCGCCAGGCGGCTTTGAAAGCGGGACTGCCTTATTCGGTCCACGCGATGGGTGTCAATAAAGTTTGTGGGTCCGGTTTGCTGGCTGTGCTTCTCGCCGATGACCTCATCCGATTACAAGAGGCCGGGTTTGTCGTGGCAGGTGGCATGGAAAGCATGAGCCGTACTCCGGGCATGTGTTTGCCTGGTGTCAAAAAAGGTGAAGAATGTTGTCTTGACCACATGGTTCATGACGGATTGTGGGACAGTTTTTTCGATGTGCACATGGGAACCATTGCCGAGAAATTGGCGCGGGAGGAGGAATACAGCCGCGAGGCTCAGGATGCGTATGCCTTGGAGAGCTTTGACCGGGCGCGCAGGGCTCAGCAACGTTGCCGCTTTTCCGCCGAGATTGTCCCCGTCGTGGTCAACGCAGGGGGTGAAATGAAAATGGTGGACAAGGACGAGCAACCGTTTGCCCATGACCTGAAAAAGATAGGAGCACTTCCTCCGGCGTTCGACAAGGAGAAGGGTACCATCACGGCGGGCAATGCTTCCACGATCAGTGATGGAGCGGCGGTGCTGGTGCTGGGACCGTTTGACCAGAATTTGAATCCGATAGCACGAATCGTCGCACAGGCTTCGGTTTCACGTCCACCAGACCAGTTTCCACTTGCACCGGCAGATTGCATTCGCCATCTTCTGGAAAATTGGGGGGTGTGGAAAGAAGACGTCGATCTGTACGAGATCAACGAAGCCTTTTCGGTCACGACCATGGCGGTCTGCGACAAGCTTGGGCTGGACCGAAATCGGGTCAATGTTTCCGGCGGCGCGGTGGCACTGGGGCATCCTATCGGCGCATCGGGAGCGCGTATTCTTGTGACGCTCCTTCACGACCTTCGCGAACGCAATCTCCGCCGTGGGGTCGCGGCCATCTGCATTGGTGGCGGCGAAGCGCTGGCACTGGGTGTCGACCTTGAGTTACCCGAAACGGACTGGCCCTGGCTTTGAGTGAACCGGATCATTGACAGAAAATTAATGGCGCATTGAGCCATTAAGGGAGGTGTTTATGTTTCCCGTGGATTTTTACGATATTGAGAGTCTTCTTACAGACGAAGAGAAACTCGTGCGTGACAGCGTGGCCGGATTCGTTGATCGCGAAGTTCTGCCCATTATTCAGGACAGTTTTGAGGAGGGCAAGTTCCCCCTCCACTTGATTAAGCGTATGGGCGAGGAAGGATTTTTGGGTACCAACGTGAACAGTCACGGCGGAACCGAACTGGGCCCGGTGGCAAATGGACTGATGATGCAGGAGCTTGAACGCGGGGACAGCGGACTGCGGAGCTTCGTTTCGGTGCACAACAGTCTGGTGATTTTCCCCATACATCGATATGGATCGAAGGAGCAGAAAGACCGCTGGCTGACGGATCTCATCAGCGGGAACAAGGTAGGCTGTTTTGCACTGACGGAACCTGATTTCGGGTCCGACCCTTCAGGCATGAAAACAAGGGCTGTCAAGGATGGGGACTTCTATGTTTTGAACGGATCGAAAATGTGGATCACCAGCGCGGATATTGCCGACTACTTCCTGACTTGGGCTTATGTGGATGGGACCGTGCGTGCGTTCGTGGTGGAAAAGGGAACGCCGGGCATGACGGTTCTGCCTATCAAGCACAAATTCTCCATGCGGGCCTCTGATACAGGTGAGATTCACTTCATGGATTGCCGGGTTCCCGCTGAAAATATGCTTCCCGGTGTTGAAGGGCTCGCCGGCGCCCTGTCATTCCTGAACCATGCGCGTTACGGGATCGCCTGGGGCGTTCTCGGTGCTGCGACAGCATGTTATCAGGAGGCGGTGAATCACGCCAAAACCCGCATCATGTTTCAAAAACCTATTGGAGCGTTCCAATTGGTGCAGGAAAAACTGGCCGACATGCTTACTGATCTGACCTGCGCCCAACTTTTGATTTTGCAACTGGGCCGCATGATGGAAAAAGGGGAGGTGCACTATACCCAGATTTCCATGGCTAAGCGAAACAACGTCCGGGTCGCTCTGGACATCGCGCGAAAGGCGCGGGATATCCTGGGTGCTTCCGGGATCAGCATTGAGTACAGTACGATCCGGCACATGCTCAATCTGGAAAGTGTGTACACCTATGAAGGAACCGATTCCATTCACACGTTGATCCTGGGAAAAAAGATCACCGGGTTTGACGCGATTCACTAGCGGTTTTTTTTAGATGAATGCGGTCCTTTGTTGTGGGAGGTTTGACAATGACAGTTTTCCAGAAAATCGGTGTGATTGGTGCGGGCATCATGGGTGCGGGCATTGCCCAGCGGTGCGCTACTTTTGGCTATCGTGTGTCTCTGGTGGATATGCAGGAGGAATGCCTGCAATCCGCGAGAATGCGTATCGTCCAGTCGGTAGACAAGCTGATGGAAAAGGCGGTGTTCTCAAGGGATTTACTTTCCAACGTGCTCTCTTTGATCGATTTTGTCACGGATTTTGAAGCGGTTTCCTCCTGCGACCTGGTGATCGAAGCAGTGAATGAAAATCCAGATTTGAAGAAAAAAATATTTTCCGACCTCGATAAGACCTGTTCTTCGCAGACGATCCTGGCCACCAACACATCCTCTATCCCTATCACGGCATTGGCTGGCGTGACGGAACGACCGCAAAGGGTTCTTGGTCTACATTTCATGAATCCTGTTCCGATCATCCCTTTGGTCGAGATAATTTGGGCCGATCAAACATCCAACAAAGTTTTCGCGGACTGCGTGAATTTTGTGGAGTCGGTTGAGTGTGAGTGGGTGGAGTCGAAAGATTCTCCCGGATTTATCATCAACCGGATCCTGATTCCCATGATCAACGAGGCGGTGCGGGTTCTGGAGTCGGGCATCGCAACGGCGGAGGATATCGACCGTGCCATGGTGCTGGGAACCAAACAGCCGATGGGTCCGTTGGCGCTGGCCGATTTGATCGGGCTCGACACAGTGTTAAATATTCTCAACACCTTGTATGCTGGATTCAAGGATGAGCGCTATCGTCCCAGCCCACTGCTGGAGAAGAACGTCAGGGAGAACCGGCTCGGTCGAAAAACTGGTTGCGGATTTTTTGAATACAAGGTCCACGTTGAAACCCCATAGTAGATAACAATGGTTCGTTGTACCCCCTCCTCTAATTTGTTACTCTTAGCCGTTTCGCAAATCATCAAATAATAACAGGTCTTTTTTTAGAGAAAATAATGAGTGATCCTATCAAAGTTCGTTTTGCGCCCAGTCCTACAGGGTTTTTACATATCGGCGGGGTGAGGACGGCCCTGTTCAACTGGTTGTTTGCCCGTCATCATGGTGGACAATTTGTGTTACGCATTGAAGACACAGATCACGAACGCTCGACGGAGGAATCGATCACCGAAATTCTTGAGTCCATGCGCTGGCTGGGTTTGGATTGGGACGAAGGCCCCTACCGGCAAACGGAGCGGCAGGAACTTTATACGCAAAAGGTCGACCAGCTTTTTAAGGAAGGTAAAGCTTACCGTTGTTATTGCACACCGGAAGAACTGGACCGTAAGCGTAGCGAGGCGCAGAAAAAGGGACTCAAACCCAAATACGATGGCACTTGTCGGGAGCGCACCGATGCACCGGAAGGGGCTTCCTCTGTGATCCGGTTCAAGGCACCGCTTGAGGGGTCGGTGGTGGTTGAAGACCTGTTGCGCGGCAAGGTGGTGTTTGATGTTGCCGAACTGGACGATCTGATTTTACAGAGGACCGATGGTTCTCCCACTTATAATTTTGTGGTGGTGGTCGATGATGCCGACATGGGTATCACCCATGTGGTGCGTGGGGATGACCATCTTTCCAACACACCCCGGCAATGTTTGTTGTATGACGCGTTAAACTTTCCCCGACCCAAATTTGTTCATATTCCCATGATACTGGGGCAGGACAAGGCCAGGCTCAGCAAACGCCATGGGGCGACTTCGGCACTGGCCTACCGGGATATGGGCTACCTGCCTTCTGCCCTGATCAATTATCTGGCAAGGCTGGGTTGGTCGCATGGAGATCAGGAAATCTTTTCGCAGGAAGAAATGATTCAGCACTTCTCCTTCGACTCGGTTAATACTTCGGCGGCGGTGTTCGATCCGGACAAGCTGTCCTGGTTGAATGAACATTATATAAAGACCACCGCTCCGGAAGAACTGGCGCGGAATTTGGAACCCTTTCTCATCAGTTCCGGCATCCTGAAAGAAGGCCACGGTCTGGATTTTGCGGAAATCGCCAAAGTCATTCCGTCCCTGAACCAGAGAGCTAAAACCCTCATCGAAATGGCGGAAAAGTCGGCGTTCTATTTTAAAAAGGAAGTGGAGTTCGATGAGAAAGCGAAAACAAAGTTTCTGACTGCGGAAGCCAGACCCTTGCTGGAAAAAGTCATTGCCGGACTTTCTGAACTTCAGAATTTTTCAGCCGAAGAGATTGAGGCATTGTTTAAAAAAATTGTGGAAGAAGAGGGCACCAAGCTTGGCAAGCTGGCGCAACCGGTTCGTGTGGCCCTCACCGGCACGACAGTGAGTCCCGGCATTTACGATGTCATCCTGCTTCTCGGAAAAGAAGAAACTATAAAGCGTTTGAAGAACGCGGGAGTCCACTGCTCCTGATCAGGAGGCTAAATGAAAACCGGCTCAATATCCAGGCAAACGCCCCGTGTTACTTTTTCGGCGGGAGCCCTTGTTCTGATCGCTCTGTTATCCTGTGTTGTTTACTCCAACACGCTTGATAACGATTATTTTATTGATGATGACAACATTGTTCTAGGGAATCCCGCCATCAAAAAAGTCTGGCCCCTGTCCAGGCACTTTTCTGATTTTTCCACATACTCTACTCGACCCGAGTTTGAGATTTTCCGCCCTCTGGTTCCGCTTACTTTATCGATCAACTACGCAATAAGCGGTGGCCATTCCCGCTCCGGGTACCATATTTTCAATATCGGGGTTCATACCCTTTCCGCGATGATCGCCTATCTGCTCTGCCTGGAATTGTTATGCCAGACATCACTTTGGGGGGATCGACCCACACGCCATCGCTGGCTGGCTCTGTTTGTTGCGACCGTTTTCGCGGTGCACCCCGTATCGGGAATCCCGGTAAATTACATTTCTGGACGCGACCTCCTGATGATGGAGTTTTTCTCGATGTCTTCATTTCTTCTGTACATCCGAATGCGCCGGATAGGAGATTCATGGTGGCAGTGGTTTTTTGTTCTCTTGTTGTCCCTTCTTTCACTGTGTTCAAAACAAAACGCAGTTGTGATGCCAGGGTTGATTTTTGCCTATGAATGTACCGTACGTCAGCGTTCTTTTTCGACCCTCTTCCCCTGGTTGAGGGCCGCCCCTTTTGGTGCTTTAGTGGCAGGAGTACTCATTTATAGTCATCTTGCTTCTTCTTTTTCCATCTTTAACCAAGCGGTCTCCGGCTGGAATCCGGTAATCGCCCCCAGGATCGAGGCCCCCTGGATGTATCCGCTCATGCAGTTGAGAGCCCACCTTTCTCATTATGCGATAAATTTTATCTGGCCCCTGTCGATTCATCTGGGACCGGTTGAGGATGGAACCATCCAGTGGACTGAGTCACTGCTGTGGCTTGGCTTGATATTTGTTCTGGGAACAATTTATCTGGCCTGGAGAATCCGGCGGGATCAGCCGATCATATCGTTTTGTATTTTTGCTTACTGGATAGCGTTTATCCCGACATCTTCGATTGTTCCGTTGCATGTCATTATCGCTCATTACAGGGCTTACCCCTCCAGCTTCTATATTTATCTGGCCCTGGGTCTCACAGTTTTTCAGATGTTCAACAGGAAGGTTCTGGTTGGCATTTGCCTTACTACGCTTGTTTATTTCAGTGCTATCGCGGTTTACTTGAATACAACCTGGAAAAATGGAGAAACCCTTTGGAAGCATAGTATTGCCCAAAACTGGCCCAGGAAAAATCCCGTGAACTATCTAAATGTAGCCATGAATCTGGGTGACGTGAACCAGAGAGAGATCTATTTACGGAAATCTTTGGAAATTGCTCCCTATTACACTCTTGCAAAGATTAATCTGGGTCTTCTTCTGATACATAAAGGGCAGAAGGAGGAAGGGCTTGACCTGGTGAAAGAAGGTGCGGCGCACAATTTTGATCAGGGGCAAGGATATCACTGGCTGGCCATCGCCTATAACCGTACAGGTAAGGTGGCCGAAGCGGCGGAGGCCGCGGCGAAGGCCGCGCATCTTCATCCGTGGTCGAAATACCAGTACAAAGCAGGGTTATTGTTGCAAAATGCTGGACGGTACGAGGATTCCATTACCTATTTAAAGGCGGTTCAAGAGCCTTATCCCGGCTACGAACGCACAGGTTTCCTGCTCGGGTTTGCGCATCAGCAGGCGGGACGAAATTTGGAAGCTATTGAAAGCTATCAGGATTACCTGGGGAGAAAACCGCGTGATTCCCAGGCCCAATTCAATCTGGCCTATGCCTACCTGGGTCAGGGAGAATTTGCAAAGGCGGTTGAAGGGTTCAGGAATGTGCTGGACCTTAAACCCGCCTATTACGAAGCCCACCTGCACCTGTCGACTTGTTATAAGAAGCTCGGTGATGACAAAAAATCCCAGGAACATTCAAAAATCTGGGAACGGAGAAGAGGGGAATAGTAAATTTTGACAGCGTTTATTGGCAAAAGGAACCTTGGAAGAAGGACAAGTGTCTGACTGCTGAAGCCAAGCCCTTGCTCGAAAACTTTTCTGCAGAAGAAATAGAGATATTGTACGAAAAAATTATGGGAGAAGAGGGCACCAAGCTTGGCAAGCTGGCGCAACCGGTTCGTGTGGCCCGCACCGGCACGATAGTGAGTCCCGGCATTTACGATGTCATCCTGCTTCTCGGAAAAGAAGCCACCATTGCGCGTTTGCAAAACGCCCTCCAGACCGACTCCAATTGAGCCGGAATACTACCAAGCCAACGGGGGCGAGGCCTGTTTTCAATGGCCCGCTATTTGTTAGGTTTGTGCCGCATTACCCCACCAATTAGCAGGGCAATCCGATAATCGCAATAAATTGACAGAGTAGTCCGAAAATGGCATTATCTGTTTAATACATAAAATTTGTAGTTTCAAGGGGTGTTTCTCCCGATCAGGGTGATTTTGGTGGTTCTTGAAATTCACAGGGGACTCCGATTAAAGGGAAATTAATTTCTATGAGGGTTAGAAATGGCTGAATTAATATTGGCCTATCATAAAGATGACAAGGAAATAGCTGGCCTGATTGAAGCCTCTATGAAAAACAAAGGGCATCAAATAGTGCTGGACGAAGCTCCCTTCGATACGAGCCCTCTTAAGGAGCAATGGTCTTCGAAGCATCCTAAAGCAAAAATGGTCACGGTTTTAATTACTAAAAAGATGGCCAGTTATTTAGCAGAATCGTTTGGATCTGCAAGTGAAGACCCTTTAGGGACTCTGAACGCCGATGAAATTACCATCGGTGTTTTGCCTTTGGTTATTGAGGATGTTGAAATGCCTGCAATTTTTTCAAGTCTTATTTCGGTATCTATAATCGACAAAAAACCATCGATAGTTGCAGACTATATTGAACGACATCTTTTTTCAGGCTTTGCGCAAAGTTTGCATCTAATAAAAAAACAAATGGCATTTTTATCATTCCTGTGCCTTGTTGTTTCAATTGGACTTTTCATGATGCTCAACTCAGATCTATTGGTTATTGAAGAAGATTCGATTTATGTTGAGATGGTCACTCCTTTGTTTGTGATTTCGCTGGGAATTTTAGGTTCAGTTTCCTACATATTGTTCAATATTATAGGGATTGTTTCGGAGGAGGCTTTTGATGTTGAAGATTCTCAATCAAATTACCTCCGAATTATTTTAGGGGCGATTACGGGTTGGATTTTTTATATTTTTCTTACCCACAGTGGTTACGGTACGGAACTGGAACCCAAACAATTTTTGGGGGTGGCCGTGGGCATTGCTTTTCTTAGTGGGTTCAGCAGCAAATTATTCATCGGAATAATTAATCAGGCAATTAAAGCTGTTGAAAGAACGGTGGGAATTGAACAGAAATTCCCTGAAAAAAAAAGCACGGTTAAATCCCAATGAAAAGAACAGGTCAAACTTTTTTGGTGTTAATTAATTTAATTTTACTATTGCCCTCGATTGGGTTTGCTGGTTCCCCACCAAAAGAGGAAGAAACCAAAGGATATTGTTCAAATCAACATGAGGTGATATGCGTTTTAAGGGGTACTCTTTTCCCCAAATGGATATGTACAGCGAATGGCAAAAGAGGTGTTGATAGCGAAAAACAGGACGCCAAGAATAAGGCCTGTAGAGATCAAATCACTCCCCCTGATTCCGAGAAACCGGGAACCTCCGATTCACAAACTAAAACTTCGGGTCAGCCCTCCACAACCCCGGAACTCAAGGAGACTGAATCACCCAGTCCAAAAGAAACCAGTAAGAAGAAGTTTGATAAGTTAGCAGAAGAGTTTATTAGGCAGTTGGATTCAGCAGACCAAACAAAATTCCGAAAATTGTTGAATATAGAAAAGAAGGCTACTTCCAAGCCTTCAATCCAGCACCTTGATGGGTATACTATTGGAATTTATTATAAAAAAGACGTTGAAGCAGAGCGTAAGCTAGCGGAAGAAATTAAGGGGAAGCTGATAGAGTCTCAACGCCCTATCAATATAAAGCTATACAGCAAAGGGGAACTATTCTTTAATAAGGTCAATCCCCCTGTCAACTTTGAAATACGCTATTTCCCCTATGATGAAAAAGAAGTTGCAAAAGAATTATTTGATGTTTTAAGTATTACGGATTTGAGTTATTCATTCGATCTGATACCCGTCTCAACCCTCTCGCCCAACTTTATTTCCATTTTCGTGAAGCCTCAGACTTGATAATTTGCCCCTTGCTAAGAATTTCTCATCGGCCTGTTCTTACACCTTATTGAGCGGCACTGTCTTTAAGGTGCACCCCCAGCTTCTATCACTTCCCCGATATCTTTAACTTGTACTTTGAGACCCTTGGCTTTCACCGCGTCTTCCAGCATGAGTACGCAATAGGGACAGGACACGGCAATGGTGTCGGGATTGGTAGTCATCAGTTCATCGAGCCTGTGGTGACTCATACGTGTGCCGGTATTTTCCTCAAGCAGAAACCGGGCTCCGCCTGCTCCGCAACAGGTTCCGGTTTCGCGGCTCTGTTCGACTTCGTGAATTTTTCCAGCTTTTGCATTGAGGACATTGCGGGGCGCATCGTAGATTTCGTTATGCCGCCCGAGGTAACAGGAATCATGGACCACAACATTGTCGTCTGTTTTTTCTGTGACAGATAATTTTCCTTCGGCGATCAATGCTTCCAATAATTCAGAATGGTGGATCACTTCCAGATGAGCTCCGAATTCGGGATACTCGTTTTTCAGCGAGTTGAGGCAATGCGGGCAATGGGTGATGACTTTTTGCACACCTTGTTGCTGGAAGGTTTCCGCATTTTTGCTGGCCAGCATGTCGAACAGGTATTCGTTGCCTGCTCTACGGGCCGGGTCGCCGGTGCAACCTTCATCGTTCCCGAGAATGGAAAAGCTGACCCCGGCCTGTTTCAGGGCCTTGACCACGGATTCCGAAATTTTCTTACCGCGCGTATCGAACGAGCCGTTGCACCCGACAAAATATAAATATTCGCTGGGGTTGGCCTTGTCCCAGATGGGGACATCCAGTCCGTTTGCGGCCCAATCGGAGCGTGAGTTTCTGGGGAATCCCCATGGATTGGACTGGGTTTCCAGTGATTTGAAAGCGGCTTCGAACTCTTTCGGATAGCGGTCTTCACTCAGGACCAGTCCACGCCGGAGGTCGATCACTTTATCAACGTATTCGATCATTACCGGGCAGGCGGATTCACAGGCTCCGCAGGTGGTGCAGGCCCAGAGGGTTTCATCTGAGATTACTCCGCCGAGCAGGGTGATGTCGGAACCGGGCGGACCGTTAAGGTGATCGCGCAGGTCAACGGTCAATTGTTGCGGCGAAAGTGGTTTGCCTGTAGCCAGTGCCGGACAAGCCCGGTCACACCGGCCGCATTGGGTGCAGGTATGCAGGTCCAGCATTTGTTTCCAGGTGAAATTTTCCGCTTCTGTGGTCCCAAAACTTTCTTTTTCTTCATCTTCAAAGTTGATTCGATGCAAACCATTTCCCGGATTCAAGTTGGACAGAAAAACATTCGGGATGGCAGTCACAATATGAAAGTGTTTGCTACGCGGAAGGAGCGTCAGGAAAAAAAGGATGGCGGACACATGCGCCCAGTAGGCCAGGCTGTGCAGATGCCCGGTCCAGTCCTTTCCCAACAGGATGGGAACGAAAAGGGGAGCAAGAGGCCCGGAACCTTTAATATCCGGATGGAGAGCCAGAAAGGCTGAGTCGAATAAAACATCACTGACCATGATGATGAGTATCAGGCACAGAATAAGCAGGCCCTCACCAGAGAGTGTGAGGCGGTCGGGTTTAATCACCAATCTTCGGTAAAGCGCATAGAGAGTACCAAGAGTGACCATGAAGATCGCGCCATCCTTAACCCATAAATAAGGCAGGATCAGGGGGGCGGTACCGGAAAAATGAGAATCAATTTGTGGGAACAAGCCGACAATAAAAAACTCACCAGCACGGAAGAGGAGGATCAGGAATCCCCAGAATATCAGGGCATGCATCCAGCCCGATCTGGGCTCCTGTTGTAAGAGCTTTTTTTGCCCAATAGCGATGCAGAGAGTGGTGAAAACTCGTTTTAAGGGCTGGTCCAGCCGGTTTTCTTTCCCGGCTTTCAGCAGAAGGCTCAGTTTCGGCCAGGCACTCAGGGTAAAGGTGGTTAACGCGACCAGGATAAGAAAAACCAGAACCCAGGGTTGCAGGTCCGAGGGAACCCATTCGAAAGCACGATTGATATGTTTATCCATAGGTGGTGCCCCTTATCAGGGGGGAATCGGGTAAATTGGGCAAGGGCTTGATTGAGCCGAGTTAACCTATTGCTAGCCGGAAAAGTTATTGCTATCTGCCCCCGGCGGCTCGCCGGCCACGCCTAGTGGTGGTAGATTATTGTTTTTATTCGAGAATTGCTATTTTATTCGCAGTCCGGGTAATATATAATTATAATATAGAAGATTATCTCTTGTTCCAATCTGATTTTGGAGGTTTTCGACCTTGCTGAAATTCATGAGAATTCGAGTCCGGTTATTACCGATTTTGGTGTTTTTGTTGTTCCCGATTTCCGCATTATCGGTTCCCGTTGAAGATAGTTTTGACAGAAATCAGGCCGGGAACCATCCGGGAGTATTTCCTAAATGGGAAGGGACGCCTCCGCTGAACCCGGATCTTTACCCTAACTTGACAGATGGAATCAACGAACCGCATCCTTTGCCGACCCATGTCAGGCGGGATATTTACATCCAGTTGTTGAGAGTTGCGCCGATAGATCAGGTGCAAAGCAAGGTGTTCAACCAGGACAGGTTTAACAGCCTGCAAAGGATCGGGGTTTTGGGCTTTGAAAACAAGACCTTTGCGCCTTTTAAGGACGAATCTGCCGGGGACGTTGTATCCGGGCAGGCTTATCAGGAATTGAGAACGAACAAAAATTACTCTAATATTATTCCTCCACAGTTGATGGAGGATGCGCGGTTTAAAATTGTCAAAACCCCAGGCTCCGTAGCAGATCAAAGTCCGGTTGGTTCGACTGAGGAAACAGCACCGCTGGTTGTCGGCGATAAGGTTGACGCGGTGATGGTTGGAGCGGTCACAAAGTTTACCGACAGGTATATAGACCGGCAGGGAAGAGTTCAGAAAAGCATAGCCAGTGGCTTGGAGTTCACAGCGTTTTTAGTGGACCCCCGAACTCGGGAAGTTTTATGGGGAGCCCGGTTTGTGGGGAGCCAAAGGCCGGGAATTCAGAACTTCGACCAGCATAAAGGTCGCTGGCTGAGCAAGAAAGACTTTACCCGCTCTGCCATGAAATTTGTATTAAAAGAATTTAGAAACCGGGATTGACCGGCGAGCCGCCGCCCACTCCCGTGGGAGGGAACTGGGCAAGGGCTTGATTGAGCCGCCAATACTTTCTGCTCGCCAAATAAAGCAATGGTACACTGGCCCCACGCCTAGTGGCCACTCCCGTGGGAGGGTGTAATATCCCCGTCATTGACTTAATGCCCCGGAGGGGTAAACTAGCAACAACTCTCTACCCTATAATAGAGATTTCCCATTCATAACTAACTAGAACAATGAGTGAACCTTTTGATGGAACCGTTCCTCCGGAGCCTAATCCGGAGATAGACAAAAGAAGAAAGCTCTGGCGGAACATTTTTTTATTCAACCTCTGTGCTTCGTTGCTTTTAATAGGTATTTTCTGGTTACCTGCGAAGTTGGTGGGATTGAACGATTTTCTGAATTCCCCCAGTGTTAACCTTCCCGAAGAAGGCCAAGTGACCAAAAAACCTGAGGAAAAGGCAGAGCCTGCACCGAAGTCATTTACCAATCTAATGGCAACTCAGGTGACAACGGTAAACGCTTCTTCAGAAAAAGAGTATGTGTACTTTGACTTTTCCAGTGGCAAGCCGGTTCGTATTCTGGATACCTCATCCCTGGAATGGGATCTGGCTTTCAGAAGGGGTAAAGTGATATCTAACGGTGGTGCTTCGACCCGGCTGGGGGAAGCAGGCCTTCTCGACCTGGGTGAGGTTGAATTTGACACGGTGGCGGAAGTGCCCATGGATAATTATGTTCAGGATATCGCCACGAGCACTGAAACGGAAAGCCCGGTCTTGTTAAAATGGTACAATTATAATTACTTCACCCACAAACTTACCGCCAAGAAGAATATCTACGCATTACGGACCGCGAACGGTAAATTTGCCAAGTTTCAGTTTTTGAGCTTCTATTGTGACAATAAGGAGGCGGGGTGTGTAAAAATACGCTATGTGTATCAGGATAATGGGTCCAATAGCTTTGTGAGGGCAGGAGGTGCTCTTGCCTTGTCTGACACGACCCCACCGGAGCCCACTTGATAGCGGAAGGAAATTGCCGGGGTTCCCAAGACCGCTCTTCCCAAGCTCGATTTTTTCTGGTAAAAATAAGTTTCAGCTCTCTATTTCAGGGCAGAATGAGAAGCCTGTGACTGTAATTAATTTTGATCAAAATTTTGATTTGGAGAAAAATGAATGCCGACTTTAAAAGGTTTGTTGTTTAATCAATTTGCCGCCGAAGGCCTCTCCGCACTGGTTGCGGAAATGCAGTCTGAATATACTACGAAAAAAGGGCGCAGATTTAACCATGAAAATATCACCTACGAAATCAGCCGTCCTGCCCTGAAAGAAAATACCATTGAATTTGAGATCAGCTCAAAAATTCCGGAGGATGAAATTAAAACTCCCAAGGCGATGCAATCCTATTTCCAGCAAATCAAAAAAGTTCTGGGGAAAGGCAAGCGCAAGCCTGAGTCGATTGAAATGGAAAATATAGTCTGGGACTCAAGAAAGGAAACCGAAAAAAAGAGGGACTATGTAAAGCTTCTATATCGGTTTCCTTTGGATGACTTGTTCGACAATAAGGTGGTGGCCAAACTGCACGACAAAGTTATGAGCGGTCAGGCTGACCCTTCCACACCAGATTCTCCCAGTACTTTTACCAAGGCGGGCAGTGTGGTGTTGGGAGTTGTTCGTGAAAACATGCACCAGTTTGGTAAAGAAAGTTTAGTCAAATTGATGGAGGCCAATAAAGAGGTCAAGGTCTCCTCGAAAGGCTAACTCTTTATGGGGTCCATAAGGTATTTTTTGGGCAGGACATTGCAAGTGGTAGGTCTGGCTACCATCTCTGTGGTGGTTTTCATGTTCTTTACCCAGATGAGTATGGAACCCCTGCTGACCTGGTCGTTGATCGGCGTTTCCGAGTTTTATGGCGGAACCTGGTTGATGGGCAAAGAGGAAGGTTGACAGGCTTTTCCCTCCGGACAGGACAGTGCTCCTCCTCTATACAAATATAAATCCCCTGAAATTTATTCATGAAAACTCTTCTTGAGCAACCTGGTTTTTTGGCCCCATCGGGAACGATAGGGGCTGATGTCAGTTATCTGCTGGCACTCGTTTTTACTATCCTCTTTCTAATATCCTGGGTGATGGCCAAAAAGGCCCAGGGAACCCGGCACCATAAATTGATTCTGGTTTCCATGGTGTCGATGATTGTTTATTTCGTCGCCTACTATTATGCCCGGAGCCTGGGGGTTCTTTCTTTTGAAGGCCGGGAAGGTTTTGGCGGCCCTGATGACATCTACGAGAATGTTTTTGTTCCGGTACTGACCACCCATCTCATCCTGGTTACTTTGGGGATGGTTCTTGCCTTTTATATGATTCCGCAGGGATTCCGTGCCAGTGAAAATGCAGGTGGGGATTACCACTTGAAAACCGGGGAATTGAAAATGAAATCCCGGACATTCAAGATAGTCATGTTCACCATTCTAGGGTGCTGGGCTCTGGTTCAGGTATTGTTGCTGGCAACCCGGCAGAATCCGTTTGGAGCCAGTGTGGCGTATGGGATGATTTTCGCAACCGTTGCTTTGGTAGTCAGCCTGGAGAAATTGATCGAAAAACTGCTTCCAGAGGGGGCGAGACGGCACCGGATTCTGGGCCGAGCCACTATGGTCATTTTCGCCCTGATCCTGGTGACCAGCACCGCGACCTATCTCATGCTCTATGTTATTTATCCGCTGAAAGTCTAGCAGGGGGCTTAAAACCCGGTAAATGGGAAGATGCAGGAAGAAATAAGGCTCGGAAGGGGAAAATCTTTAAAACAAGGGGGTTTTACCCTTGACACCCCCTGATTTACCTGATAAATTTTGCCGGTTATATGACTTCGAAGTACATGAGCAGAAGGTATGTGGCGGCTAGCGCGTTAACTCCTAGTCCAATGTAAACGATGGTATCGAAAATTTTTCCGTCTTTGCTGGCCATGAAAAACCTCAAAAATTTGAATTTTTTTCTTTGAAATAAAAGAGATATACCCTATCATTCAGTTTTTAAAACTGTCAAGAATAAATTTTTTGAATAGCAAGTTAATTTAATTTTTTCCGGAGCAGACAATGGATTTAGACAAGATTAAGGAAAAAGCAGGACCCCTGATTTATATCGGAACCGTTATTTTCTCTTTATGGTTCTTCTATTGGTTTGCATCCGTTTGGCGGTAATCTCTTGAAAAGAGAAATCCGATCATTAATTTTTTTTGGGGGAGTTTAAGGGAATATGAGCGATCTTGCGGCTGACGAACAAAAAAAGTTTATCTCACCAAAGTCTGTTATCTGGTTTATCATTGCTTTGGCCTGTATGGGGGGTTATTACTTCCTGATTAACATCGGGCTGATGAAGGTTCAAGGACTTGATTTCTTCTACCTTTGGAGTTCAGGGTCTGGCGGCGGTCATTAATCCTGAATAACGGATATCGAAAATTATGGCAAGCCCTATGGGCTTGCCATTTTTTTTTGCCTGTTTTTGTGCTCACCCCCTCGTCAACAACCTGAATTTAAACCATGAATGAAAATCCCTCCTGCAGGATCTACCTCTTTCGTCACGGCGAAACCGCAAACTCAAAAGAAGTCTGCTTCAACGGACATTTCGATGTTGGGCTTTCGGCGAATGGAGAAAACCAGTTCAAAGAATGGGCTCAGGCTCTAAAGGATGAACCCTTCAAAGCCATCTACTCCAGCGACCTCAAACGAACCCAAAACAGTGCCCGACTACTGGGAGAACCGCAGGGACTTAAACCTGTAACCTATCCGGAACTGAGAGAGCTTTGTTTTGGGGACTGGGAAGGATTGAGCATTTCTGAAGTTGAGAAGAGGTATCCCAATCAACTGGAAGAACGCATGAAGAATATCGAAGCGTTCCAGGTAAACGGAGGGGAGACTTTTCGGCAACTGCAGGAAAGAGTGGTTCCCCGGTTTGAGAAAATTATTGCGCAACACCCCAATGAACAGATTGCCCTGGTTTGCCACGGTGGCGTGAACCGGGTGATCCTCTCCCACTTGTTGGAGATACCCATAAAAAGGATTTTCCGGGTCAAACAGGAATATGCGGCACTCAATATCATCCAGTATTATGGTGATGAGCCCGTGGTGGAGTTGGTGGGCGGCGTACCCGAAAATGTTATGACCGCTCCAAAAGATAAAAAAATAGCCATTCAGTAGAGAGCCTTTTTATGTAAGTCGAAAAACCGGAAAAGCGAGATGCTTCGAGGGCCTCAGCATGACGACTGCGGGGGTTTTTGGGGTGTCATCCTGAGCTAGTGAAATTTTACCTTTGCCTTCTTGCCCCGGAGGGGTATGTCGAAGGATCTCGGGGTTATGCAAAGCTCTCTTCAATAGGGATACCCTTATGGGAAGTTTTCTGATTCAGATTAAAAACGCGGATGTATACGTTGGTGGTCATCAGGCACTCAAGTCGTTGAGCTGGACCATGAACGAAGGTGAAAACTGGGCTGTGGTGGGCAACAACGGTTCCGG
>Ga0233445_1001537_pt1 | contig 17253 bp, 9 predicted proteins | sample SI_124_October20_5_FD_182779 | JGI IMG/M metagenome (GOLD analysis project Ga0233445, IMG submission 182779) | Seawater microbial communities from Saanich Inlet, British Columbia, Canada - SI_124_October2016_100_MG | ecosystem: Environmental > Aquatic > Marine > Inlet | place: Canada: British...
TACACTGGTTTATATGGCTGATGGAGAATCCAAACAGTCCTATTGCGTTAACTGGTGCAATTGATTTGTATAACCATGATATTATTCATATCCTTCTGGATAGGGGAATGGATATCAGAGATGAAGCTATGGTTATTGGTTTTACTATGGGAAATAGCAATAAGACAAGATCATGGGTGAGATGGATTTTTGAATTCATTGCCCAGCACCTATATCCAGCTGGATACAAATTTGACGAGCATGACCTCTTTGAGTTTGAGAGAGGGTTTGCATACGGATATACTAGACCTACAAGGAATATACACTTAGCTATATTTGACGAAAACGAAGAAATAGAAGATATTCGGAAAAAATTCGGAATAGAACTTATAAATACGAAGTAAGGGATAGAGGGTTATGTCAAATTTTACATATGATAAAGTAGAAAAATATGGTGCAGATGTTGCTGAACATATTAAAAAAAATTCAGGTAAAATTAAAGCTGTTGATGGTAAGACTTATACATTAAAAATATCAAGTGGTAGTGTATATGCTACTTTTGTTAAACATTTAAATAATGCAAATATGCCATGGGAAACTTTAGAGAAATGGTTGACAAAAAATAATTTTGAAGTACTAAAATCTAAAGATAGGTCATCGTTAGGTTGGACTCAAATAGAAAAAACAGTATTCTCAACTAAAGCAAAAAGTGGTAGTAAACCTTCAGCAGCAAATAAAACAGCATTAGCAGAGTCTGCTGCTTGTATTGCAACGGCATACTTATGTCAAACAGATAAAGATTTAACTACTAGAGATTTATCGACAGCTGATTCTATAAAATATTTAACAACTGATATTGATGTAGTTGTAGATATTGGTGAACTTGACAGTAAAAAAGGTATTAAACAAATTCTTGATTGGTTAAAAGACAATCCAGACTGGCTAGAAACATCTGTAACAACTGCAAAGATTTTAAAGCAAAAACTAAAGTTAGGAAAAAATCACCATTTTCATCGTGATAGTATGTTTATGAAAAACATATACACAGAAGCAACAAAACACATTAAAAAATTAAATAATGTTGGTTTAAAAATTGGTGGTGATAAATGGAATCCTGGCGATATATGGATTGCAGATAAAGGAAGTACTGGATTTCCAGCAACAAAAGATTTAACGGGATTAAATAAACAAGTAGCTGACAAATTTAAAAACGCAGATATTATGGGTGTATCTTTAAAAAAGTTAGGTAAATCTGCAACATGGGAAGTATATAATTTAAAAGAACAAGAAAGAAATTTCCGATTTGATTCAATTAAAAAACCAGCTGGTAATTTAATGGATTCAAAGGATATGTACCTTGTAACAAAAAGTGGGAAAGAAATTCAAATAAGAACTTTTGATACTAAAAATAATATTCAAGCTGAAATAAAAGGTGGTTCGGCTGCAGGTGGTAAAGCTGGATTTGGTTTAGTGTCTTATGCTATTAAAAAAATTGCAAATGTAGATATTGATAAATGGGAAACACTGGGAAAATTAAGTACAAAAGATAAAATTAAACGTATACAAAAACATTATAGCAGTATTTTTGGTTCAAATGTTACTGAAAAAAATATAATAGATTCTGTTAATAATAAAAAAAATAGGGGTGGACAAACATATATATCATGGACTAAATTACAACAGGATGATTATTGGGCTTCAAAAATACAAGCATTACATATATGTGATGTTATTAAAAATTCAAAACAAAAAAATGATATAATGACTATCATAGTTGCTTATGCGGCATCGTTAGGTTTGAAGGATATGTTTGACGCATCAGTTTACGGAAAGGTATTTTAAATGGCTTTACTAAAAGATAGCAAACCAAAAGACAAAGTTAAGAAGGTTACTTCAATTGGCTCATCTAAGAGGAGTATGCCAAAGAACAAACATAAGAGAAGAAGTTGGAAACGCTATAGAGGACAAGGTAAATAAGATTTATTGAACCCAACCACATATCAATAGTAACACAATAAAAACAGCAATACAAGGAAGAAGTTAAGAAATATGCCATCTATTTTCACAAGAGGATTAAGTACGAATAGCAGACGCTGGAGTGACTTGGATTTAGACTTCCAAGCCCATCCTGTTACTAAGGATATTGTTACTAAGACAGATGTAGAGGCTGTTAAGAGATCAGTAAGAAATCTGATTCTTACCAATCGCTATGAACGTCCATTCCAGCCACAGATAGATGGTGGTGTTACTCGGCATCTATTTGAGCTATCTTCACCCATGACAAAGAGTAATATTCAAGGTGCTATTAAAAATGCTATTTCTAACTTTGAACCTAGAGCAGAAGTTATTTCTGTTTTTGTTGGTGGTGATTTAGACAGAAATGGTTTTGATGTAACTATTGAATTTAGAGTTGTCAACCATCCTAATCCAGTAACAATCGAATTATTTTTAGAGAGGCTTCGATAATGCCATCATCAGATAAACTACAAATCACAGACTTAGAGTTTGATGGTATCAAATCAAACTTAGTTACATTTTTAAAAGGCCAAACTAAATTTCAGGATTATGATTTTGAAGGTAGTGGTATGGCTGTACTGGTTGACCTACTAGCTTACAATAGCCATTATATGGCGTATTATGCAAATATGCTTGGTAACGAAATGTTTTTAGATTCGTCTTCATTGAGAGAGTCGGTTGTATCTCACGCAAAACATCTCAACGTACATCCAACCTCAAGAAAAGCATCACGAGCTAAGTTAAATATTACTTTCACTCCTACTGGTTCTCCTGTATCATTAACGATTGCTAAAAATACTAAGTTTACTTCAAGTATTGATGGTGTTGCTTATACCTATGCAACAAATAAAACAACAACTATTCCGCGGTCATCTACTGGAACATATTCAGTTACGGGATTAGAAATTATTGAAGGAAGAATTTTAAATAAAGCATATTCGGTTGTTGGTGCAGATGATACACAAAGATTTGTTCTACCTAATCCAAGTATAGATATATCAACTATTACAGTTAATGTTCAAAAATCTTCTACTGATTCAGAAGTTTTTACATTTGCTGATGGTAATGCTATTGATGTAACTACTATTAAAGGAACTGATAGAGTTTATTTTCTTCAAGAAGTAGAAGGTGGAAAATATGAAATAACATTTGGTGATGGTGCTGTTGGTAGACAACTATCAGACGGTAATGTTGTTTTTATTGAGTACATCGTGACTAATGGTACTGGTGGAAATTTTGCTTCAACATTTACAGCTGTTGGTAGTGTTGCTCAATTGTCATCATCACAATATACTTTGACAACGAATGAGAGTGCTACGGGTGGTGCAGATGCACAGGGTATAGAATCTTTAAAATTCCAAGCACCAAAACTTTATCAAACACAAAATAGAGCTACAACTAAATATGATTATAAAGCAATACTTTTACAAGAGCGTCCTGATATAGAATCAGTAACAGTTTACGGTGGTGAAGATGCTGACCCAGTACAATATGGGAGAGTATTTATTGCTGTTAAATTAACGGGGAATAATGTTCTTAGTGAAACAACAAAAAGTTCTATTAAGAATTCTATTTTAAAAAGGGTTAATGTTGTTACTGTTGAACCAATTATAGTTAATCCTGTTTTCATTTATCTTATTATTGATAGTACAATAAATTATGATCCTATTACTAATCTGACAGATGAAGATACTTTGAAAATTAATATTAATAGTTCTATTGAAAATTATTTACAAACCAATCTTGAAAAATTTGACCAGAAGTTTCGTCATTCACAACTAGTACAAGATATTGATAATACAAATAATTCTATCAGAAACAATAAGACACTTATTAAGTATCAACAAAGAATAGCTCCAGAAACTTTAAATGTTCCACAGACTTATACTTTATATTTTACTAATGCAATAGAGAAGGGCAGTATTACTTCAACATCATTTACTGGAACTGATGGAAATACATATTCATTAGTTGACGATTCACTTGGAAACATTAAGGCTGCAAAGACTACTAATGGTGTTGTTGATACTCCTAAAGAATATCTGATACAATCTGATGGTTCTACCAATCAGGGAACAATTGATTATACTACTGGTAAAATACAATTAGGTAGTTTAAGACCATTAGCGATTACTGATGGTTCTTCTAGTATAAGATTTAATGTTACGCCTGAGTTAAACAATAGTGATATTACTCCGTTGAGAGAACAGATTATTACATATGATGCAAACGAAGCATCATCAATTACTATCAATATGGTAGCAGAAACAATAATTTAATATGACAACTGTAAATCCAAATCATCCAATACATCCTAAGTTTCACGAAAGGATAAGTGCAAAGGTAGAAGGTCAACTCCCTGCTTTTGTAAAAGAAGATCATCAATTATTTGTTGATTTCATGGAAGCATATTATGAGTACATGGAGCAAGAAGGTAAGCCATATGAAATTATAGGTAGTCTTGATAACTATGCTAATGTAGATAAGACTGTCGATGATTTCCTACAGTACTTCAAGAAACAATTTGGTGAGGATATTCCAGAGGCTGTATTTGCAAATGCAAATAAACCATTTGTTCTAAAACATCTTAGAGATTTTTATAGAACTAAAGGTAGTGAGAAATCTTTTCAATTTCTTTTTAGGTTATTATATAAACAAGAGATTACTTTTTATTTTCCAAGAGAAGATATTCTTAGAGTATCAGATGGAAAATATTCTAAAGATAAAATCATTAGAGTTTTAGATAATACTGTTAATGATGGTGTATATGAATTAATTGGAAAGAGAATTACAGGTCAATTGTCTGGTGCTACAGCTATAGTAGAATCCATTACTAAAGAAAACATCGGTCAGTTTACAGTCTCTACTATGTTTCTTTCTGAGGTACTTGGAACATTCTGGCAAAATGAAATAATTTCGGACGGGGTGAGTAGTTTTCGTTCTGGAAATATGATTATAGATACAACTATAACAAATCCTGGCACTTCATATAGTGTTGGTGATGCTATACCTATTACAAGTAATGCTGGCTCTGGTGGATTTATTAGAATTGCAGAAGTTTATACTGGTTCTTTGAAAGAGGTGGTTATAACAAGTGGTGGTACTGGATATAAGGTTGGTGATAAATTAACTATTGATAATACCAATAAGTTAGCAACTGATGGCAGAACAGCAAGTCTAGTTGTATCAGAGGTTGATGCTAGTGGAACTATAATTCAATTAAATATAGAAAATTCTGGTAGAGGTTATACTGGACTTCCAGTTGTATCGGGTGGTTCAGGTACAAATGCAGTTATTGCTTTTACCTTAACAAATTCTAATATTGGTGGAGTAAAATCATTAAATATAATTAGTAATGGATTTGGATATTTGACAGCTCCAACATTAGACTTTACTAATCTGGGTGATAGTACTGCAACTGGTACAACTACTATTGGTGGGTACTCTAGTAAGGGCGGAGAGAAGTTTATAAACAATGATGGGTTTTTAAGTTCGGATAAACATTTACAAGATAGTTTTTATTATCAACTTTTTTCTTATGTTATAACATCTGGTGAGTCAATCAACAGGTGGAGAGAAATTGTTAAGCGGGTTGCTCATCCAGCAGGTCTAGCACTATTTGGAAATTTTCAATTAGTATCTAATATAAGTTTTCCTTTAAGTATTGTTAATGTTGTACAGAGAGATAGATATACTATTGTTTTTCACGATGGAACAATAGAACCTGCATTGATTCCAGTTGGACGTATATTAGATTTAAGATTAGAAACTTGTGATGACGAACAAGATCAAAGAAAAAATATTACTGGTGATGATTATGGTTTTATAGAATTGACACCAAACGTAGAAGACTATAGATTTATAACTGAATCAGTAGCTTTAGAACCTAATCCAAATGAAGATTATCAAACTGCTACTTTAGGTGAGGCTGTTACTACAGAAGAAAACTCTGGTTTGATTATAGAACCAGCTGGAATACCGATACCTGCTTCAACTGGTTTTGTTGGTGACGGTAGTTTTCCATTCACTACTGGAATACCCTCACCTACTAATTTCGGTTCTATTACAGATAATAATATTTCAGGTGATTTTCCATTGCAACGTGAAGATTATAATCTTGTTACTCAAGAAACTTTTTATATTCTTCCAACTAAATGTCAAACATACGAACAAGATTTGGGTGTTCAAAAACTTTCAACATTGGGTGGTTATGATGATTATTTATTTACTATCACAAACCCAACTAGAAATGAAGATGATGGATTAGTAACCGATTTAAATGATAATGAAACTGATGATTTTGGTTGGGTATTCCAAGACCCGAATGGTGTTACTCAATTACGCCTTGGCCCATTAAGAAGAACAATTGATAGACAAAAATTTAATAGTCAAGGTGGATTTAGTCAAGCACTAGATACAGTAAAAGGTATTGGTAGAATTGCCGTAACCAATGGTGGTTCTGGTTATACTTCTGCTCCTACTGTTACCATTACAAAATCAAGTAATGGATTAGATAATGGTTCAGGTGCTTTGGCTACTGCTGTTATTTCTGGTGGAGTAGTGACCACAATTACTGTCGATGATATTGGTTCTGGATATGAATATCACCCTACAGTCACAATAACTGGTGGTGGTGGCTCAAATGCAACAGCTACAGCAGTTAGACAGATAACAACTAATAATCCAATAGAAAATTATAGTGAACGTGAAATTGCTGAGTTTGTGCTTTTTGCTGGATTAAAAACAAAAAAAGTAGTGGATTCTATGGTAGTTCAATATAATAGTGGTACAGAGAGTACATCTTTACCATTCACCCAAATTGGATAAATTAAATTTAAATTTCTCTAAAAAGTATTATAAATATAAAACAAGTAACAAACAATATTAAAGGAATTAGAATATGAGTGCAATAATCAATAATAGTTTTAGAAAATACCAAGCTGATAATTTTATTTCTAGTTTTATAACGAATAACATTTATGTAGCAATTGGTAAAAATGATCCTTGGAATGGTGCAAGTTTGGGGGAATATAGTCAAACTAGTCCTAGTGATACTGCTGTTCCTACTCCTGACGATACCAGTGTATCGCCGGGAATACATTGGAACGACCTTTTAGCTTTGAAAAAAATACCATCTTCTAGTGTTTCTCATGTAATTGCTAGATACGATTGGGAATCTGGGACTGTATATCGTGAATATTCACATACACGGAACGATATTATTGATAATAATAATTCTGCTACAAGTACCTTAGAAAAACCATTTTATATTTTTACTGAAGATTATAGAGTTTACAAATGTATAAGCAATGGTAATGGTGCTCAATCAGTAATTAAACCAACTGGTTCTGGTACTGGTATAATTCCTACTTCTGATGGTTATAGATGGAAATATATGTTTGAAGTATTACAAGCAGATGTGTTAAAATATGTTACTACTGATTGGTTGCCTGTGAAATCTCCAGCTAGTAATAATACGACACAAAAAACTGTAGAGGATGCAGCAGTCGATGGTGCTTTAGAATATATTAAAGTTACAGCTGGTGGTACTGGATATAAAACAAATGCTGGTACAGCAAGAGCTGGTGGTGGAGCAAATACAATTCCTTTAGCAGATAGTGGTTCAACTCCAGCAAGTGAAGTTGATAATTTTTATGATAATATGATAGTCCGAATTACTAGTGGAAAAGGGTCTGGACAATTCAGAACAATTACAAATTATACAGGTGCTACTCGAACCGCAACAATTTCACCAGATTGGGATGCCAATTTAGTACCAGACCAAACAAGTGTATATACTGTTTTCCCTGCTGTTACTATTACGTCCAGTGATAGTTCAACTCCTGCTTCAGCAGCTGTATCAAAAATTACAGGTGGTGTTGTAGAAGAAGTAGTAGTATATGTTGCCGGTACTGGTTATCGTTCTGGAACAGCTGTAGTGACAAATGGTGGTGGTGTTAATGCTACATTGGAAGTAGTAATCAGTCCTCCCGGCGGTCATGGAAAAAATGCAGTTTCGGAATTAGGTGGAGCATTTGTTATGATGAATGTACGACTGATTGGTTTTGAAGGAGAAGATATTCCTATCAATGATGATTTTAGAAAAGTACATATTATGGTTAATCCAAAATTAAACACTAGCGGAAATCCATTGGCGACTGGAACAGTTTATCAAAAAAGTGAAGTACAGGAAGATAGCGGAATATTTCTTTATACTGAATTTAGAACTCCGATATACAGGGCATCAGATTCAACTGAAGATATTAAACTAGTAGTAGAATTCTAGTATATAAATAATAAAAAAAGATAAAGGTTACTATGTCGAATAAAATTACAATAAATACAAATCAAAGTCCCTATTTTGATGACTTTGATGATAATGATAATTTTCATCAAGTATTATATAAACCAGCACTTCCTGTGCAGGCTAGAGAACTCACTACCCAACAATCCATTTTAAGAGATCAAGTAAAGAAGTTTGGCGACCATGTTTTTAAAAATGGTAGTAGGGTTACTGGTGGAGAACTTGTTCTAAATTTAGAATATGAATATGTTAAATTAAAACCACAATATAATAGTGTGGATATTAACGTAGCTGGTTTTAGTGGAAAAACTATTATTGGAAGTAAGTCTGGAACTAAAGCACTTGTTTTAGGAAATTCGGCAATAGATACTACTACAGGCGATCCAAATACATTATATGTTAAATATATTTCTGGTGTTTCTACAACGGATAAGGTTCAAAGTATTGATGTAATTTTGGGTGGAAACAGTTTCACAACTGAGCCTGTTGTTATGATAACAGGTGGTGGTGGTTCTGGTGCAGCTGCATCAGCAGTAGTCAATAGTGGCTCTGTTATTGCTATTAATGTTACGAATAAGGGTACAGGATATACTACGACACCAACTGTTACATTGGTTGGTGGTAATGGTGTTGGTGCTGAAGCTAATGCTGTTAGGGATACCTCTGCTGTTTTCCTTGCAGGAGAGAGAATTGCCTCTTCTGATTTGAGTATATCTGCTGTTGTAGTTGACTCTACACCAACAAACCTACAAACTATTAATATTACAAGAGGTGGTTCTGGTTATACAGAAGCACCAACAGTTACCATTGCAAACGCACCTGCTGGTGGAACTAATGCAACTGCAGCTGCAACCATCAGTGGTGGTATAGTAACTTCTATTACTATAATGGAAAAAGGTGCTGGTTATACAGAAGCCCCAACGGTTACTATTGCAAATGCACCAGCTGGTGGTGTTACTGCTATTGCTACCAGTACTTTGGCAACAGCTGTTGGTAAAGGTAGTTCTGCTTCTATTGCAGAAGGTGTTTTTTATGTTAATGGAAATTTTATTAAAACACCACAACAAACAATTATTTTAGATAAATATTTTAATGACCCAAGTTATAAAATTGGAATTACTGCTACAGAAACTATTATTAATTCTGGTGACGATTTAAACTTACTTGATAATTCACAAGGCTCTTCTAACTTTGCAGCACCTGGCGCAGATAGGTTGAAACTATCATTGACTCTTGCGAAGAAAGTATTGACTTCTACAGACGATACTGATTTTTATGAATTGCTTAGAATTAATAAAGGTATAAAAGAAAAAGATATTCAAGTTCCTATTTATTCAGTATTAGAAAATACTTTTGCTCGTAGAACATTTGATGAATCGGGAAGTTATACTGTACGTTCATTTAATGTTCAACTTAGAGATGATCCCGATGATGCTACAAAATTTATTGTAAGGTTAGACCCAGGCAAAGCATTCATTGAAGGTCTTGAGTATGAAACAATAATTTCTTCCGATATTAGGTTAGATAAAGCAAGAGAAGTAGTAAACGTAAATGGATTTGATAGGTTAATGCAATATGGTAACTTTGTTATCACAAAAGAAATTAATGGGTTATTTAATATTTCTACACACCAAACAGTAGACCTTCATAGTGTAACAAGTTCTAGTGTAGTATTGACTAATCCAACAACATATGTAAATACAAAAATTGGAACAGCAAAGGTAAGAAGTATTGATTTTTCTTCTGGCTCTGGTACATCAAGAATTATTAATTTATATCTTTATGATTTAACAATGACTAGTTCTAATTTTGCAGCTGTTGAATCACTTGTAGTACCTGTAGATTCTTCAGTGACACCTGTTGTAATTCAATCGTCAGCTAACATTGATGATACTGGTAAAGTTCCTGGCAGCTCTCCAGCCTCTGCCGGTGATGCAAAGTTGTTTGAAACTTCTGATAATACATTAGTATTTAAATTACCACAAGATACCGTTCAAACTATTCGTGGACTTAATGATGTAATAGATACAAGTTATACAATTAAAAGAGTTTTTGAATCTGTAGCATTTACTTCTGGACAAGCTACTATAGCTACTGCTGGTGCATCTGAAACATTTTTTGGTACGGGTGTATTAAGTGCAACTAATAAGAGAGAAGGATATTTAGCAGTAATTAAAAGTGCTGGTACATCTACGTTTGTCGCAGGTCAGATCGTTCCATTTGATACTGGTGGAACTATAGAAGTTAATGGCCCACAGAATACTACTGCAACACTTAATGCTAATGTAAATACAAATTTTACAGCAGATATTATTGCAACTATTAATGTTGATAGTAAGCAGGAGAGGATAAAGAACTTAGTAGGTAATGTCGTGGAAACAAAAGCTGCACCGAGTACTGTATCTACAACTTCTGATTCTCTTAACAAATCTGATATTTGGAAATTGAAAGCAGTTTATGATTCTGGAGATATTAATAATGCAGCAGTGTTACCTACACTTACTGTTGGAAATACTTCTGATACTTTAAGTCCTGGCGAAACAATAACAGGCCTTACTTCTGGTGCTAAAGGGACTGTTGTTCTTGGTGCTGGTGGAACTACTTCTGTTACTTATGTTCCTGTATCTGGAACTTTTGTTGCAGAGAATGTTACTGGTGCAACATCAAATTTTACAAAAGTTGTTAGTTCTGTCGCAACTGGTGATACGAATATTACCACACAATATGAATTAGATGATGGACAAAGAGATAATATTTATGAGCATGGTAGTATAAAATTAAAAGCAGGAGGGACAGCACCTACTGGTCAAACTGCAATCGTATTTGACCATTTTACACATACAGGTGTAGGTTATCTTTCTGTTGATTCTTATGGTGCAGCTATTGGTTTTAATAATATTCCAAAGTATACAAGTCCAGTTACAGGTATTGAAGTTGAGTTACGAGATTGTGTAGATTTTAGACCTAGACGAGCTGATGGTGGAACAACTATAGAAAATATAGAACTTCCAGTACCAAACTCAAACTGGCAAGCTGACTTTAGTTATTACCTTCCAAGAATTGATACAGTATATTTAAGTAGAGAGAGAAAGTTTGGAAATAATAAAGGTATATCTTCATTAAACACAACCCCTCCTGCAAGACTTGATGGTACAATGAACCTCTATACAATTTTTATTCCTGCTTTTACTTTTAGTGCAAAGGATGTTAGAGCAGAGTATATTGAGAACAAACGATATACGATGAGAGATATCGGTAAGTTAGAAAAGAGACTTTCTAATGTTGAGTATTATACATCATTATCATTATTAGAAAAAGATGCTGAAAATATAGTTATTAAAGATGTTGCTGGTTTGGATAGATTTAAGAATGGATTTTTGGTTGATGGATTTAATGGCCATAGTGTTGGAAATGTATTGAGTGCAGATTATCAATGTTCAATTGATTTTGATGAAAAAATATTACGGCCGAGATTTACTTCTAATATTACCGATGTTATTTATGATGAATCATCTTCAACGGGTGTAAGGAAAACGGGTGACTGTATTACTTTACCTTATGATAATGCATCTTTTGTATCTCAGCCAGTTGCAAGTAGGTCGGTTAATTTAAATCCATTTGCAGTATTAGCGTGGGTTGGTACAGTTGATCTAACGCCACCTAATGATAACTGGATTGATACTACAAATAATCCAGAGGTTGTTGTAAACCTTCAAGGTGAAAATGATGCATGGGAAAGTTTGGTTGGTCTATCCTTTGGTACACAATTCAATGATTGGCAAACAATTAATACTGGTCGTGAAACTGTAATTGGAGAAGTGGCCGGAAGTAGAAGGGCTGATGGTGGTGGTGGTAGAGCAGCCATTAGAGCAACACAAACCATTGAACAAACAATAACACAAACAAGACTTGGTATCCGAAATGAAATCACGGGTTCTGATGTTGTAAGAAACAGCATTGGTGATAGAGTGGTTGATGTTTCTGTTATTCCATTTATTCGCTCAAGAGATGTAACGGTTTCTGTAACAGGAATGAAACCTAATACAAGGGTGTATGCTTTCTTTGATGGAGAAGCTGTTTCAGCAAATTGTACTCCGAGTGGTGGAAGTTTAGGTGGTGATATATTTACAGATGATGGTGGTTCAATTAACGGATTGACTTTCACAATTCCAAACACAGATGCTCTTAGATTTAGAACTGGTGAAAGACAATTCTTATTAGTAGATAATACTTCAGCAAATCTAATTGAAGCTTCAACTTATGCAGAAGTTGTTTATCAAGCACAGGGATTATTGCAGACAAGAGAAAATGTTGTAGTGTCTACAAGAGTTCCTAGAATACAACAATTTGCACAAGGTACTGCTACAGATTTTAGAACTACTACAAATACTTTCAATCGAAGAAATATTGTTGGTTGGATTGATCCATTGGCTGAAACATTTTTGGTTGATGCTGCATTGTATCCAGATGGAGTATTCTTAACAGATGTTGAATTATTTTTTAAGACAAAAGACGAAGATGGACTTCCAGTAACATTACAGATTCGGGATACTTTAAATGGTTATCCTGCACAGACTGTTGTTCCATTTTCTGATGTTAATAAATTTCCTGCTGACGTTAATGTAAGTGATGATGCTTCAGTTGCAACTAAGTTTACATTTCCATCTTTGGTTTATTTACAACCTGGCGAGTATGCAATTGTTGTAATAAGTAATAGTTTAAAATATGAAGCATTTATTGCTGAGCTTGGTGAAAATATTATAGGTACGAATAGAAAAATTTCAGAACAACCTTATGCTGGTGTATTTTTTAAATCACAGAATGCTTCAACGTGGACACCAGAACAAAATCAAGATTTAACATTTAATATTAATATTGCAGAATTTGCTATTGGAAATAATGCAAACGCTGTGTTTAAAGACGGAACATCAACAGCAGAATTCAAGGCTGATATTCTTCAAATTATTCCGCAAGAAGTAAGAATAAATAGAACTAATATAGCATGGGGTGTTAAATTAACAGATGAGGGTGCTGATACTTTTGATACTGATTATAGACCTATCATTCAAAATAGTAATTATATTTTAGATGAACAGAAAAAAATTACTGTAAATGCTGGTAGTTATGAGGAAAGAGCACAGTTAACTTCACAGAGTAAATTTATTAGTCCTGTTATTGATACAGTGAGGAATAGTGTAATTACTATTGAAAACCTTATTAATAATGTTGCTACAAATGAAACAAATGCAAATGGTGGTGATTCTATTGCTCGGTATCTTACAAGACGGGTAAATTTGAAAGACGGATTTGATGCTTCAGATTTACAAGTATTTTTAACTGCTAATCGTCCAGCTGGTTCTAAGATTTATGTTTATTACAAAGTCTTATCACAGTTTGATGGGGATATTTTTGATAATCGACCTTGGGTAATAATGGGTGAAACATCAAATTCTAATAGTGTTTCTGCTTCTATCAATAATAGAGAATACCTAGAACTTGAATTTTCACCAACTACTGCAAACACTACTTACGACTCTAGTGGAGTTGACTATGATACCTTTAAAACATTTGCAGTTAAAATTGTTATGACATCACCTAACACAACAAATGTTCCATTGATAAAAGATTTGAGAGCTATAGCATTAGCATAATAATATGAAAAATATAAAAATACAAGAAACACAATATGTCCGTGATCCAAATTCTAAGGCTGTTCTTAATGCAGATAGAAGAGGATTAGAAAATTATAAACTGGCACGACAAAAAAAACAACAGGAAATTGATGATATAAATAATATGAAGAATGATATAGCAGAACTTAAAGAAATGATAAAGACCTTATTAGGAAAACAAAATGGCTAAAATCGTACAAAGACGTAGAGGTACAACGACAGATCATAATAATTTTCCTGGCGCTGCTGGTGAAATAACGGTTGACCTTACTGATAAAACAGTGAGGGTACATGACGGTGATAATACACCATTTGCTGAAGGACAACCAACAGGTTATCCTCTCGCAAGAGCTGACATGAGTAATGTTAGTGGTACTCCAACAGGCGGTGGTGTTGGTGTTGCACAATTAAATCTCAATGATGGAGCAGCAGGACAAGTATTACAAACAAATGGTTCTGGTGTTTTAAGTTTTGTTGAAATATCAGATGTTTCTTCTGCTACTATTGGTGGTGATTTATCGGGTACGATTGGAAATGCTCAAATCATTGTTGGTGCAGTTGGTAACAATGAACTTGCAAGTCTAAGTGTAACGAATGATAAGATTGCTGATGGTACTATTCAACAAGCAAAGTTATCTAACATTTCTATTGGTAGCGCACAACTCCAAACAAATTCTGTAATCACTTCCAAGATTTTAAATGCAAATGTAACTCAATCAAAATTATCAACTAACTCTGTATCAACTGTTAAAATTATTGACTTAAATGTGACAACTGATAAACTTGCAAATTTATCAGTAACAGCAGCAAAACTTGCTGCGGATAGTGTAACAACTATAAAAATAGTTGATGCAAATGTAACTAATGATAAAATTTTTAGTATGGCTGCAAGTAAATTAACTGGCCCTCTTCCTGTTATTGACGGTAGTTCATTAACTGGACTACCTTACGATATATCTTTTATCGGAGGATTTGATACTGCAACATTACCAATAAATGTTGTTGCGCAGATATATGGTGAAATGGTTACTTCAAGAACTGGTGTGTTTAATGGTGAGTTTGGAGTTATAGAAACTGCACCAACAGGTTCAACTCTTATATGCGATGTAGAAATAAATGGAACAAGTATTTATTCTGTTAAACCTACGTTTGCTGCTGGGAATACAGTAATGACAGCTGGTACATTAAGTACTACTAGTTTCACTGCCGGACAAAAATTAACTTTTAGAGTTACTCAAATTGGTTCTGGTACTGCTGGTGCAGGTTTAAGATTTATGTTAAATTGCAGAGTATAATGATTGATATAAAAATAGGAAAACAATATGGCTAAGCAAGTTCAATTTAGAAGAGGCACTACCGTAGAGCATAATACTTTTACGGGTGAGGATGGGGAACTGTCGGTTGATTCTACTAAAGATACATTAGTGGTACATGATAATACTACGGTTGGCGGACATCCACTAGCAAGAGAGGACATGAGTAATGTTTCTAATACTGTCGGTGCTTCTCAGTTAAACATCACGAATAGTCCAGGCCAGGCCGGACAAGTGATACAAACAAATGGTGCTGGTGTTTTGAGTTTCGTAAGTTTTCCTGGCGCATCTAATGAAACGATTGGTGGAGATTTAACTGGTACAATCGCAAATGCACAGATAAATTCTAATACTATTAATATTAATGAATTGAATGTTCCTGATGGAACTACTGGTTCAGTATTAACTACTAATGGTAGTGGAACATTAATTTTTAAAAACCCATCTACAGAAATTGAAGTTGGTGGTGATTTAACTGGATTTCTTGGTAATTTACAATTGTCGGTTGGAGTTGTTGGACAAACAGAATTAGCAACGGATTCAATTTCTACAATAAAAATAGTTGATGCAAATGTAACAGATGCAAAGATTGATACTGTATCTGCAAGTAAACTAACTGGTGCTCTTCCTGCTATTGATGGTTCAGCATTAACGAATATTAATGCAGATGGTTTGCCTTACGATATATCTTTTATTGCTGGTTTTGATACCGCAACATTACCAGTAGATGTTGTCGTACAAATATATGGTGAAATGGTTATGGCTCGTACAGGTTCGTTTGATGGTGAAGTTGGATTTGTTAGTACTGTATCAGCAGGACAGCCAATTATATGTGATGTAGAAAAAAATGGAACAAGTATTTATTCTTCTAAACCTGCGTTTGCATCTGGTGCTTCTACTCTTACTGCCGGAACATTAACAACGAACAGTTTTGTATCAGGTGATAGAATAACTTTTAAGGTAATACAGATAGGTAATACTACAGCAGGTCGAGGTTTAAGATTCATGTTAAAGACTAGAGTATAAATAATAAAAAAACATAAGGTTAAATATTATGCCAGCTAAATTAGTACAAAGACGAAGAGGTACAACAGCAAATCATAGTGTATTTGCTGGTGCCGAAGGTGAAATAACACAAGACACAACTAAGAATACCTTAGTTTCCCATGACGGAAATACACAGGGCGGACATCCTTTAGCAAAAGAGGATATGAGTAATGTTGTTGGTACTGCTTCGGGTGGTGGTGTTGGTATTGTTCAATTGAATTTATCAGATGGTGGTAATGGACAGGTTCTTACTACTGATGGTTCTGGTAATATGTCATTTCAATCCATTGATGTTAATAATGATATGCAACTTGGTGGTGATTTATCTGGTTCAATTAGTAATGCACAAATTATAACTAATGCTGTTGGACTTACAGAATTAAATGTTACTGCACCTTCAACGGGTGGACAACTTTTATCAGCTGATGGTTCTGGTAATTTACAGTTTATTACACCAGCATCCAATATGACATTATCAGGTGATGTATCTGGTAATCTTGCAAATACACAGATAGTTGCACAGGCAGTAGGTACACCAGAGTTAGCAACTAATGCTGTAACTACAGTTAAGATTTCAGATTTGAATGTTACTTCTGGTAAGATTGCTGATGGTAGTATAACTTCTAATAAGATAGCTGGTTTGAGTGTAACCACAGATAAAATTACTGATGGAAATATTACACTAGCAAAGATGGCTGATAATTCAGTCCGCACAGGAAATATTATTGATGCAAATGTAACAACTGCAAAGCTTGCATCATTATCTGTTGATGGAACTAAGATTGCAGCTGGTGCAGTTACTAGTACTAAAATTGCAGCTGGTGCAGTTGATGGAACTAAGATTGCTAACAATGCAGTTGGTGTTACACAATTAAGTGTTCAAGCAGATGGAGCAGCTGGAGAATTTCTACAAACTAATGGT
>Ga0233445_1001541_pt1 | contig 17235 bp, 11 predicted proteins | sample SI_124_October20_5_FD_182779 | JGI IMG/M metagenome (GOLD analysis project Ga0233445, IMG submission 182779) | Seawater microbial communities from Saanich Inlet, British Columbia, Canada - SI_124_October2016_100_MG | ecosystem: Environmental > Aquatic > Marine > Inlet | place: Canada: British...
AGGAACAGTCAACGGTTTTTCTTTATCCATCTTCTTTATGGCTCGTACAAACTCACTCCAATCGTCACCATCAACTAGGTTCAGACGTTTGAGTTTTGACATACTGATACCTTCATTGACACTTTCTTTATCTTCTGACATTAACTGTTTGAATTTTTTCATTGGAAACCTCTATATAAAATTGTTTTATTATATATTTATAATACTTAGTATGTCTTATAAATAATAAAAAACAGAGGAATTAGATGACATTGCAGAAAGCAGTTTACAAATGGAAGCACTCTGAGGGATACAAAGTACAATCCAGTATCCATTGGTTCATATGGTTGCTTGAGAATCCTAGTTCCCCTATTAGCTTGACAGGTGCAATTGACCTAGAGAACCATGACCTTATACATATCCTGTTAGATAGGGGTATGGATATCAGGGATGAGGCTATGGTTATAGGATTTACTATGGGGAATAGCACAGAAACTAGCAGTCTGGTAAAGTGGTTATTTGAATTTTGTGCAAGATACCTGTATCCACAGGGATACAGATTCAATGATGCAGATATTGTGGAGTTCAATCGGGGATATGCATACGGCTATACCCGTCCTAGAAGGAATATACACCTAGAATGGTTTGACGTTACACAAAATATTTCAGATATTCGTGAGAAATGGGGAATAAATCTTATAAATATATAGACGGGAATTATAGACATGAGTAATTTTTCTTATGAGAAGGTAGGTCAATATGGTGATGAGGTTATTAAACATATTAAAAAAGAGAATGGTGTGATCTTAGCATCAGATGGTGGTGGAACATTCACAATTGATATAAGCCCTAGTAGTGTTTTTGATAAGTTTACTAAAATGGTTCAAAAACGTGAATATTTTAAAGCTGCTGATTATTTAAAAGATAATTATTTTAAAATTCTTGACCCAGAAGACAGACCAAAGAAATATGAATCACTTCGTTGGACACAAATAGAAAAAAAAATATTCAGTTCCAAAAATTTAAGTATTGACACTAAACAACAAGAACAAATAACACTACTGATAATTCAATATGTTTTAGGTAGTAATACACAAACATGGAAAACATTTGACCAAATGTTCCACGCTAAAGATTCTAAGATAAAAAAAATATTTCCAGATTTAGATAAGTTAGATGATTGGTGGAATCATTTTGATTTGCAGTTTAGAGAGATCACAAAATTAAATAAATTTCCAAATGATAAATATGATGTATACCTTTATGATGGTAAAGGAAGTTTTATGGATTATATTACTAAATATGTAACAGAAGATTTAAAGGTATATAGTAAAAAAGATTCATGGAATCCAGCTGATATATGGTTGATGAAATCTGATTGGAAAAGAAAATATGTTCCAATGTTTGATAAAATAAAAGAAAAATTAGATAAAGGAATTAGTTCATATACGGGTGAAGATGCAATACGAGAACTTAATGGAATTTTAAAAAAGGCATATAAAAAACCTGAGAGGGATATTGTTGGAATATCTTTAAAAAAATCCAACTTAAAAAAATTAGATTTCACAGAATTTAATTTAGAAGTTAATGCAAAAGATCAAAAATTACCAAATGTTGATTTTGACAAGATAGAGTTAGATGTAAAATATGATAAACAAAAGAATTTATTCACCTCAAAGACTGCTTATTTTTTTGTTAATGATGGAAAACTTGGAGCATATAAATGTGCTTACAAATCAAATACTGGCCAGTCATTAGGAAACATAACATATGAATTTTTACCTGCTGGTTCAGCAGCTGCATTTTTAGGTAAAGTTCCAAAGGATAAACTTGAAAATTTATTTGGGGAGTTTATTAAGACGAATCCGAATAAAGGTACGATGTCTCCAAAAGTTATGCCTAGACATAGCCTCTTACCAGAAAAATGGAATACAGCTGTAGAAACAGAATGGAAAAATATGGTATCTACAATTAAATCAAATTTTACAAGTAAAGAACTTCAAGCTCAAGGTTTAAATGAGTTTGTTGGAAATTTAAAAACATCATACACTAAATATTCTGAAATAAAAAATAGATCAGATAAACAAAAACGTGGAGGCATAGTAATAGAAAATGCTACAGCAATGCAAAATGTTTGGTTTACATACATTTTAGCTTTGTTAAAGAAACATAATAAATTGATTGATTTTGTAACTATGTGTTATTACTTTTCACAGAAGAAAGGACAGAAGTGGAACTTCGGGCCTTTCGGAAAACTATATTAATAACATATAATCATAACTAGCTTTATCTGACCGACCCAACAGTTATATAATAACACACTAGAAACACGAATACAAGGAACAAGTTAAGAAAATGCCAACTAAAATTTATACACAACCATTAAAGACTAACAGCCGAAGATGGGCAGATTTAGATTTGGATTTCATAGCTCATCCTGTTACTAAAGATATCATATCAAAGACAGACGTTGAGGCAGTTAAACGATCCGTAAGGAATCTGATTCTCACCAATAGATATGAACGTCCATTCCAACCTGATATAGACGGGGGAGTGACACGACATCTTTTTCAACTATCTACTCCCCATACAAAGCATGATGTTAAGAGTGCGATAGAAACTTGTATTGCAAACTTTGAACCTAGAGCTTCAGTCATCTCTGTTGTAGTTGGTGGAGACTTAGATAAGAATGGATTTGATGTAACAATAAATTTTAGAGTTGTAAATACTCCAGACCCAGTAACGATAGAATTATTCCTAGAGAGGTTGCGATAATGCCAACATCCAATAAACTAAAAATTACAGATTTAGAATTTGATACAGTCAAAAGTAATCTGAAAACTTTTCTCAAAGCACAAACACAATTTCAGGATTACGATTTTGACGGTAGTGGTATGTCGGTGTTGGTTGACCTGCTTGCGTATAACACTCACTATATGGGTTACTATGCAAATATGCTTGGTAACGAAATGTTCCTAGACTCTTCCTCATTAAGAGAGTCGGTTGTCTCCCATGCAAAACATCTCAATGTCATGCCGACATCAAGACGAGCTGCAAAGGCATCTTTGAATTTTGTTTTCACACCAACTGGCGCACCTCTCTCTTTGACAATTGCAAAGAATACGAAATTCACTACAAGCATTAGTGGTGTTAGTTATACATTCACGACAAACAAAACAACTTCAATTCCTAGAACAACTTTAGGAACTTATACTGCAACTGATGTAGAGATTGTCGAAGGAAAAATTCTAAACAAAGCTTACACAGTAAATGGTGCAGACTCTACACAAAGATTTGTTATTCCCAATGCAAATGTCGATACAACAACCATTACAGTCACCGTTCAAAATTCTTCAACTGATTCAACTGTTACAACTTACAAAGATGGAAATTCCTATGATGTAACAACTATCAAAGGAACTGACAAAGTTTATTTCTTGCAAGAGGTTGAAGGACAGAAATATGAAATCACTTTCGGTGATGGTGCTGTTGGTAAACAGTTAGCTGATGGTAATATTATTTTCATTGAGTATATTGTAACAACTGGAACGGATGCAAACTTAGCATCTACATTCAAAGCTGTTGGTAGTGTTGCTGGTTTAAATTCTGCAAATTATGTTTTGACAACCTATGCAGCTGCAACGGGTGCTAGTGATATTCAAACACTTGAATCAATCCAGTATCAAGCACCTAAGTTATATGCTGCACAGGGAAGAGCTTGTACTAAAGAAGATTACAAAGCAATTGTACTTGATGGAAGACCAGACATCGAATCCATTACAGTAGTACCTGGCGAGGATGCATCACCCGTACAATATGGAAAAGTTTTTATTGCAGTTAAACCTTTAGGCAATAATGTTTTCAGTACTGCATCAAAGGAAGCTATCAAAACTTCTATTTTGAAAAAGTCAAATGTTGTTACAGTACTTCCAGAAATTATTGATCCAGTTTTCTTTTACCTAAAGTTTAGTGTTGATGTTAACTATGATCCTGTTACAAACTTGACAGACGAAGCTACATTGAAAACAAATATAAATACTTCTATTCAGAGTTATCTACAAACGAACTTAGAAAAGTTTGACCAGAAGTTTAGGTATTCACAATTAGTTCAGGCAATAGATAACACTAATAACTCTATCAGAAATAACAGAACAACGGTTAAGTATGAGCAAAGGGTTTCGCCAGAAACTTTGAATACACCTGCAACCTATACTTTGAATTTCAATAATACATTGGAGAAAGGTTCGTTGATATCAACATCCTTTACAGGTACAGACGGAAACACTTATGTACTATGGGATGCTTCAGATGGTTATGTAAGAGCTACAAAGATGGTTAGTGGTGTTGTTGTTGAACCTAAAGAGTATTTGGTTCAGCCAGACGGTGGTACAATACAAGGAACGATTGATAACTCAACAGGTACAGTTAAGTTAAATAGTTTTAGACCGTTGGCAATCACAGATGGAACTACTGGTATATGCGTAACGGTTACACCTTCAGTAAACAATAGTGACATCACCCCATTGCGTGAACAAATCCTAACTTATGATGTTACAGATACAGAAACAATTTCTATTAACATGATAGCGGAAACAGTAATCTAATATGGCACTAGTAACTCCAAACCAACCGATTCATCCTAGCTTTGATGAACGTATAAGTGTAAAGGTCGAAGGGCAACTACCACAGTTTGTCAAAGAAGACCATGCTACATTTGTCGCGTTCCTTGAAGCATATTATGAATACATGGAACAACAGGGAAAACCTTATGAAATAATAGGCAACCTTGACAACTATGTAAACCTTGATAAGACTACAGATGAATTCCTAGATTATTTCAAACAACAATTTGGTAAAGATATTCCAGAAGCTGTTTTTGCAAATTCAAATAAACCATTTGTTCTAAAACATCTCAGAGATTTTTATCGTTCCAAAGGTAGTGAGAAAGCATTCCAATTTCTTTTCCGTTTACTTTATAAAGAAGAGATTTCTTTTTATTATCCCGGCGAAGATATGCTTCGCACTTCTGATGGTAAGTATAACAATAGTAAGATTATAAGAACGGTTGACACAAGTGGTACTGATATGATTTTCGGTATCACAGGTAAAAAGATTAACGGACTTACTTCTGGTGCAGAGGCTGTTGTTGAAATTGTACTGAATGAAAACATTGGTTCGTTTGTTGTATCAACTATTTTTCTTTCTGGTGTTGCTGGTGTATTTGAGAAAGGTGAGAGAGTAAGGGAAGAAGGTAAGTTGTGGTCGTTCACGGTTGGTGGAATGGTTACAGATTACAATATAACAAATCCCGGCAATGGATATTCTGTTGACGATGTTATTCCTGTTGTTGGTGGTGGTAGTTCTGCAGCGGGTGCTCTTGTTAAAGTTAAAGAGTTGACTTCTGGTTCAATATCTTCAGCAACTATTGTTAGTGGTGGAACTGGTTATACTATCGGTGACAAACTTAATTTTAATAATACTGGAACAATGAACATTGATGGAAGGACTGCTAGTATTTTAGTTAGGACTGTCAACAATTCTGGAACTATTACAAGTCTTGAAATTGAAAATCCAGGCCGAGGGTATTATGCATTTCCAATTATTTCTGGTGGTGGAACTGGAACGGGTGCTAATGTTACTTTGGGTGGATATGGTATTGGTGGTATTCAAACATTAAAAATTGCAGAGCAGGGTTTTGGTTTTGTATCTACACCAACATTTAATTTTGCAACGAAGGGTGATGGTTCAGCAACTGGTACAGTTGTAACAAGTGGTTATGAACCATTTTATCAAGCTGGGTTTTTTAGTAATGATGGGTTTTTATCGTCTACTAAATATCTTCAAGACAGTAACTACTATCAGTTATTTTCTTATGTAATATCTTCTGGTCAAAATATTTCTCGCTGGAGAGATACAGTAAAACGTCTGGCACATCCAGCTGGACTAGCATTGTTTGGAAACATCCAACTTATTTCTATGTTGGATTTGTCCATGAAGATCACAGGAATACCACAGAGAAAATACTATACTATTATTTTCCATGATGGTGATATTGTTCCTCCTGTTGTTCTTGACCTCAAGGTTGATACTTGTGAAGGATTAACTGCTCCAACAATTTGTCAAACTTATGAGATTGATTTAGGTATTCAGAAACTTCTGAATATCGGAGGAAAGACTGGCAACGATCAATCAGGATATGAAGATTATAATATGGTTACAGATGCAGTTGAAGCTTCACGTTCAGATGATTATGGTTTGATAACAGATGGAAGTATTTCAGAGTATATTGATTTTGAAAGAAAACAAAGTTCAGTTCGTTCAAGATTACCAGAACCAAATGAGAATAGACCAGCAAATCAAAACTTTACACATCCATTCAATGATGGTCATCATGTAACACAATTAAGACTCGGCCCAATCAGAAGGAATGTCGATAGACATAAGTGGAGAAAATATGATGCAGATACAACAACTCCTGCTTCGTATAGACCTCCAACTGGTTTGGGTGGAATGACTCAAACAATCGGTAATGTTGCTGGACAGATAGGACAGCCTGGTATGCAGATCGGAGATTTGAAGGATGAGCAGATTGTAGATTATGTTTTATTTGGTGGATTGAAAACCAGAAAGGTCAAAGGAACAACCACTACAAGATTTCAGTCTCCAACAGGAGCTCATTTTGACCTGACACAACAGATATCACCTCTACAGGATCAGTTTATGAGGTTTTTTCACGACAGAACAATCAATAATGCATAAAAAGATTTCAAAATAGTAAGAAAAGTATTATAAATATATCAATTAGTAGATAACAAATCTAAAAGGACTAGTAATTATGAGTGCAATAATCAACAATAGTTTTAGAAAATATAACGCAGATAACTTTATTTCGTCTATATCGAGCAATAAAGTTTATTTGATGATCGGAAAGAAGGAGCCGTGGGCGAATGCTGATCTAGGACAATACGTTGAAACTAGCCCTAGTGATATTGATGTTCCCGTTCCAATTGATACAACCGTATCACAATATATCCATTACAACGAAATGATCGCAGCTAAGTTGATTAACTCGACTAGTGTATCCCATGTTCTCAAGAGAGTGGATTGGACATCTGGCACAGTTTATCCAGAATACAACCAATACACCGATGACATTATTGACACAGATTTCTTTGTGTTCACCGATGCATTTCGTGTTTATAAATGTATCAGTAACTATGGTGGAGTACAATCAACTATCCAACCAACAGGAACATCTACAGGTATTATTGAAACATCTGATAACTACCGATGGAAGTTTATGTTTGAAGTTCAACAGTCTGATGTCTTGAAGTTCGTAACGACAGATTGGATTCCAGTTAACTCTCCAGCAAATGCATCAGCACAAGTTGAACAAAAGGCAGTTGAAGATGCAGCTGTTGTTGGTGCATTGGAACACATTGCAATAACATCTGGTGGGGCATTATATAAATCACATACTGCTCAAGGACAGGCAGGAACTTCTACAAGTATTACACTTGCAGCTACTGCTTCTGCAACGGATGATTATTACAATGCTATGACCGTTTATATTTCGGATGGTGTTGGTAGTGGACAGATTAGAACGATTAGTGATTACGATGGAACGACAAAGATAGCAACAGTTTCGTCTGCATGGACAACTAATCCAGATGGTACAAGTGTATATGAAGCAATGCCTGCAATTACATTGACCCCACAAGCAGGTGATACACCTATTGGTACTGGTGCAGTTGCAAGAGTTTCTGGTGTGACCAGCGGAGTAATTACAAAAGTTTCAATGGTAAGTGTAGGAACAAATTATAGATTCTTGACAGCAGTAGTTACAAGTGGAATGGCTTCGGGTGGAACAGCTGCAGTACTTGCTGCAAGAACAAGTCCTCCGGGCGGTCATGGAAAAAATGCTGTATCAGAATTAGGTGGTGCATTTGTAATGTTGAACATTCGTTTGATTGGAAATGAAGGTACTGACTTTCCTATTGACGATGACTTTAGAAAAGTTCATCTTGTAGCAAACCCAACAGCTGGTGGTTCTGCTGCAACAGGTTCAACTTATAACAATACTGAATTAGATCAAGATAGTGGAAACATTATCTATACAGAATTTCGTGGCCCGATTGTTCGAGCATCAGATTCTACAGAAGACATTAAACTTGTTTGTGAATTCTAATCTAAGTTAGATATAAATAATTAAAAAAATAAATCGAAGGTAATTATGTCAAATAACATTTCTATCAATACAAATCAAACACCTTACTTTGATGATTACGATGAAGATAAATCGTTTCATCAGGTTCTTTACAAACCGTCATTGCCGGTTCAGGCTAGAGAACTTTCTACTCAGCAAAGTATTCTAAGAAACCAAATCAAAAGATTTGGCGACCATGTATTTAAAAATGGAAGTAAGGTAACAGGTGGAGAGCTTGTTTTAAATCTTGATTATGAATATGTAAAACTGAAACCTCAATATAATAATGTTGATATAAATGTTACTGCTTTTGCTGGTAAGACTATCACAGGTAGTCAATCAGGAACGAAGGCAATGATTCTTGGTAACTCGGTTGTCGATGCTACAACTGGTGATCCTGATACACTTTATGTGAAATATATTACTGGTGGTGCTACAAGTAATTCGGTTCAAGGTATTAACATGACCAATACTGGTTCTGGATATACCGAACTTCCAACTGTAACCATTACAGGCGGTGGTGGTTCTGGTGCAACAGCAGTGGCCGTTCTTAGTAGTGGTTCAATCATTGCTATTAATATTTCTAATAAAGGTCTTGGTTATACTTCAGCACCTAGTGTTGCAATTTCTGGCGGTGGTGGAACTGGAGCTGTTGCAGTATCAACAATCATAACATCCCCAGCATTTCTAGGTGGTGAAAGAATTGTTGCAACTGACCTAAGTGTTTCTGCAAATGTTGTCGATACTACTCCAACCTATATTCAAACAATCAAAATAACAGCTGGTGGTTCTGGTTATACGGCAGCACCAACTGTTACAGTAGCTGCACCTACAAGTGGTGTGACAGCAACAGCAATTGCAACCATTACTGCTGGAGTTGTTTCATCCGTAACGGTGACTGTTGGTGGTTCGGGTTATACTTCAGCTCCGGTGATTACTATGTCGTTACCCCCTGCCGGTGGTGTTGTAGCAACTGCAAGTTCATACTTGGCAACTCCAACTGGTAAGGGAAGTTCTGCTTCTATTGCAGAAGGTGTATTTTATATCAATGGTAACTTTGTTAAAACACAAGCACAAACTGTTATTCTTGATAAGTATGCAAACATTCCTACATACCGAATTGGTTTATCAGCTGTTGAAACTATAGTTGACTCTGGTGCAGATACTACACTACTTGACAATGCACAGGGTTCTTCAAACTTTGCAGCTCCTGGCGCAGACCGTTTAAAACTTGCATTGACGCTTGGAACAAAAACTCTTGCCTCTGTTGATGATAGTGATTTCTATGAAGTCCTTAGAGTTGAAAACGGAATCAAAACAAAAGATATTAAAGTTCCAATTTATTCTGAATTAGAAAAAACTTTTGCAAGACGAACATTCGATGAGTCTGGAAGTTATACTGTACGCTCTCATAACATTCAACTCAAAGACCATCCATCCGATGCATCAAAGTTTCTTGTACGTCTTGACCCCGGCAAATCATTTGTAGAGGGTTATGAGTTTGAAACAATTGTAACAACTGATATAGTTGTTGATAAAGCTAGAACAACTGTAAACGTCAATAACTTTGATAGGTTGATGCAGTATGGAAATTTTGTTGTTACAAAAAACTACGAAGGAAAATTTGATATATCAAATCATCAGGAAGTTGATTTACATAATGTAACATATACAAGTGTTAATAAAGGAACACCATCCTCGTATGCAGCTAGTAAAATTGGAACTGCAAAAGTAAGAAACATTGATTATGTTTCTGGTACTGGTACAGCTCTGATTATTAATATGTATTTGTATGATATTAAAATCACTAGTGCCTCTTCAACATTTGCAGCGTGTGAGTGTATTCATGTTCCAGTAAGTGCATCAACAACACCTATTGTAACTTCAGCATTTTGTGAGATTGATAATACTGGTAAGGTTGGTGGTACTGCTGGTGGTGATGCTAAGTTGTTTGAGACATCTGATAACACATTGGTTTTCAAACTTCCACAGGATACCATTAATACTATCCGTGATGCTAGTTCAAATGTTGATACAAGTTATACAACTAAAAGAGTATTTGAAAATGTTGCATTTACTGCTGGAGTAGCAACTATTGCAACCGCTGGTGGTTCAGAAACATTTATGGGTTCAGGTGTTTTGAGTGCTACCAATAAAAGAGAGCATTATCTAACAACTGTTAAGACTGCTGGAAACTCTGGTTATTCAGTCAATGCAATTGTTCCTATGGATGGTAGTGGACAAACTGTAACAGTTAATGGCCCAAGTAATACTACGATTACATTTGATTGTAATATTGCTGGTAACTTTACAGCAGACATTATTGCAACAATCAATATTGATACAAAACAAGAAAAATCAAAAACACTTGTATCAAATCATGTAAAGAATTTTACATCTCCAAATACAACTGCTTTGTCTTATGACTTATTAGCAAAGTCTGATATTTGGAAAATCAAAGCAATCTATGATTCAGAAAATGCTGGAAGCAATGCTACCCTTCCTACATTGACCGTGACAAGTACGAATGAAACATTGACGCCAGGTGAGACAATCACAGGTATTCAATCTGGTGCAAAGGGAACGGTTGTTGTTGGAGCTAGTGGAACTACAAGTGTTACATACGTTCCTGTATCTGGAACTTTTATTGCTGAAGATGTTACTGGTGCAACATCTGGATTTACTAAAACAGTTTCTTCTGTTGCATCTGGTGATACAGATATTACATCAAGATATATTTTAGATAACGGACAGAAAGATAGTTTTTACGATCACGGTAGAGTCCAATTGAAATCTGGTGCAACTGCAGCTTCTGGTAGAATTGCTGTTGTGTTTGATTACTTTACACATTCGGGTACTGGATATCTTTCAGTTGATTCATATACTTCAGCAGTTGGATTTGATAATGTTCCTAAGTTCACGAGCCCAGTAACAGGTGACGAAGTTGAACTAAGAGATTGTGTAGACTTTAGACCTAGACGAGCTGATGACGGAACTGCAATGCAGAATATTGAATTGCCTGTACCAAACACAAACTGGTCAGCTGACTACAGTTATTATCTTCCAAGAGTAGATACAATTTTTGTAAGTAGAGAAAGAAAGTTTGGAAGCAATACAGGTGTTCCATCATTGACCCATGTACCGCCTTCTAGGTTACAGGGTACAATGAACTTGTATACTCTTTATATTCCTGCTTATACATTCAAACCATCGGATGTTAGAACACAATATATTGAGAACAAACGATACACAATGCGAGACATCGGTGCATTGGAAAAACGTATTCATAATTTAGAATATTACACTTCATTATCTTTGCTTGAAAAGGATACTGAAGAGCTTGTTATTAAAGATGGTAATGGCTTGGATAGATTCAAAAATGGTTTCTTGATTGATGGTTTCAATGGGCATAGTGTAGGTAATGTTTTAAGTGATGATTATTTGTGTTCAATTGATTTTGACGAAAAGATTTTGCGTCCACGTTTCAACTCTAACATAACTGATTTAGTTTTGGATGAGAGTGCATCTTCTGGTGTAACAAAGAATGGTGATTTGGTTACATTACCTTATACATCAAAAGCATTTGTAACACAGAAGATTGCAAGTAAAGCAATCAATGTAAATCCATTTGCAGTATTGGCATGGATTGGTCGTGTTGACCTAGAGCCTTCAAGTGATAACTGGATTGATACAAACACCCGTCCAGAGGTAGTTGTAAATATTGGTGGACAGAATGATGCTTGGGAAAATCTAGTTGGTTTAGGTTTTGGTTCACAGTTTGGTGATTGGCAAACATTCGGTACAGGTAGAGAAAGGGTTGTTGCATCTTCAACTACAACTGAACGAGCTGGAAGAGGTTGGCCAATTAGAAGACGGACAACTCAAACGGTTGTACAGGATATTGCACAAACACGAACTGGTATCCGAACTGAAATTACTGGTGTTGATACTGTAAGGAATAGCATTGGTGATAGAATCACAGACGTATCTATTGTTCCTTTTATCAGACCAAGAGATATTACGATTAATGTTACAGGTATGAAACCGAATACAAGATTATATTCTTACTTTGATGGTGAACCTGTTTCTGCTTATGTTACTCCTAGTGGTGGTTCATTGGGTGGTGCAGTATTCACAGATGACGCTGGTTCAGTTGCTAACGTAACATTTTCAATTCCTAATACTGATACATTACGATTCCGAACTGGTGAACGTCAATTCTTATTTACTGATAATACAACTGGTGATTTAGTTTCTGCATCAACGTATGGTGAAGTAACTTACACAGCTCAAGGTTTATTACAGACTAAAGAAAATGTTGTAGTGTCTACAAGAGTACCAAGAGTTGAATCACTTGGACAAGGTAGTGCTACAGAGTTTCGTCAATCTACAAATACTTTTGACCGAGTTAATGTTGGTGGTTGGTTCGATCCATTGGCTGAAACATTTCTGGTTGATGAAGCATTATATCCAGATGGAATTTATTTGACAGACGTTGATTTGTTTTTCAAAGCAAAGGATGACGATGGACTTCCAGTTTCTTGTCAAATCAGAACAACCGTTAATGGTTATCCAGCACCAGTTGTTTTACCATTTTCCGATGTTAGTAAACTACCAGCTGACGTTAATGTGAGTGAGGATGCGAGTGTTGCAACTAAGTTTACATTCCCATCTATCGTTTACCTGCAGCCGGGTGAGTATGCAATTGTCGTATTGAGTAATAGTTTGAAATACGAAGCATGGATTTCTGAATTTGGTGAAAACATTATTGGTACTACTAGAAAGATTTCTGAACAGCCTTATGCAGGTGTATTTTTCAAATCACAAAATGCATCAACATGGAGTCCAGATCAGAATCAGGATTTATCATTTGTATTGAATCGGGCAGAGTTTACAACAGGTACAACTGCCGAGGCAGTATTCAAAGATGCTGGTTCTGCAGCTGAATACAAAGCAGATATTATTCAAATTGTTCCGCAAGAAGCCAAGATGAATCAGACTGCAGCAAACTGGTCAATCAAAATGACGGATCAAGGTACAGGTTTACTTGATACTGATTATACGAATATAGTTGTTAACACAAATTATTATTTAGATACACCTAAGAAGATTACAACTGCAGCTGGTAGTTATGTTGCCAAAGCAACATTGACATCTGGTTCAAGTCACATTAGTCCTATGATTGATATAGGAAGAAACAGTATTATAACAATTGAAAATATTGTTAATAATCTTTCTACGAATGAAAATAATTCTTCTGGTGGTGATGCAACTGCAAGGTATATTACAAGACGGGTAAACTTGAAGGATGGGTTTGATGCTACAAGTTTGAAAATGTTTGTTACTGCAAATCGACAAGCTGGAACATCTATCAAAGTTTACTATAAAGTTTTATCACAGTTTGATGCTGATACATTTGAGGATAGACCGTGGCAGGATATGAAAGAAATAACAAATTCAAATGCGGTTTCTGTTTCTGATAACAGGGATGAATATTTGGAATTAGAATTTGTTCCTGATAATAATGCTGAGTCAACTGACTATATAACCAGTAGTGTTACTTATGATAGTTTCAAAACATTTGCAATTAAAATTGTTATGAACTCTGCAACTACTACAAGAGTTCCATTACTAAAAGATATGAGGGCTATTGCATTAGCATAATTATGAAAACAGTAGATATAGATAATAAAAAACTTATTCGTGATTTAAATTCTAAAGCAGTACTTAGTACAAATATGAACGCATTAGAAAATTATAAAATGGCAAGAGAACAAAAACAAAAAGAAACACAAGAGTTAAAAGAAATGAAAAATGATATTGCAGAACTTAAAGAAATGATCCAAACACTTATAGGAAAACAAAATGGCTAAAGTCGTTCAAAGAAGAAGAGGCACAACCGCAGAGCATTCTAGTTTTGTTGGGCTAGTTGGTGAGATAACTGTTAACACAAGTTTGAAAACAGCTGTTGTCCATGACGGTACAACTGCTGGTGGTTTTTCTCTTGCACGTTCAGACGGTTCTAATCTTGCAGCAGGAACAATATCTGGAAGTTCATTGACAAGTAACTCTATCGGCATTGGTCAGTTGAATGTCACGGATGGCACAGCCGGTCAAGTATTATCAACTGATGGAAACGCTAATCTAAGTTTTATAAATGTTGGTCTTACAGCATTGGGTATAGTGGATGGTACAGCTGGTCAAGTATTGTCTACAAATGGTTCTGGCACTTTCAGTTTTATTGATGTTGGTCTTTCTTCATTAGGTATATCAGATGGTACGGCAGGTCAAGTATTATCTACGAATGGTTCAGGCACTTTAAGTTTCATTGACAGAGATGCAGTGGGTGGGCCTACTGGAATCTCACTTGCATTAGCAATTGCTGTAGGATAATTTAAATATAAAATAAAGGGAAATACAATGGCATTAGTAACAGTAAATTTATTAGATACATTCGATCAATGGAGATTGAAGACCAATGATCTTGGTGTTAATCAGGGTGACTTGACTACTCTTACCACTACAAATAAGTCAACTATTGTTGCTGCTATTAATGAAGTTGTTAGTGGTGATAGTGATGACATGGAGAATTTGATAGATGATACCACTCCACAGTTGGGTGGCAATCTTGACATCCAAGCTTTCAATATTACGGGTACAGGTAATATCGGTGGAACTGTTACTGGTGTAACTCAATCTCCAAGTAACAACTCAACCAAACTTGCAACGACTGCTTATGTTGATGCACAGGTGGCAACAGAGAATACCATCATGGAGATGGATGATACAACCATAGCCTCACTGGTAGATAATGACATTCTCCAATGGAATGCTTCTTCATCCGTATGGGAAAACAAAACCCTCGCAGGTTCTGGTTTACTTACAGATGTTGTCGGAGATACTAGTCCGCAGTTAGGAGCAAATCTTGATTTGAATAGTTTTACAATTGATGGAACTGGTAATATCAATATCACTGGTACGATTACAGCAACCAATATTGTCGGGCCTCTATCTGGTTCGGTTGAGTTGGTTTCAGATACAACACCTCAGCTGGGTGGCAATCTGGATTTGAATAGCAGTGACATCACTGGTACAGGTAATATAAATATAACAGGTAATGTAACAGCAACCAATTTATCAGGTGCATTGACAGGTACAGTAGCCAGTGCAACGACAGGGGTAACACAAAGTGCTGGTGATAACTCAACCAAACTTGCAACAACCGCATATGCAAATACAGCAGCAACCAATGCAGCTGCTGGTGTTGGGTCTGGTCTAGTATTTGCAATCGCATTAGGGTAAAAAAAGTTTTATAAATAAGTATAATGGAGTGTTTTGATATTATAAATACAGATATACGAAAGTCTTTCTTCGGTCTATCTTACTACAACAAAAATTACACAACTATCAATAAAGGAACAAAACCATGGCAAACGATTTTAAAAACGCACAAGCAGTTGGTGTAACCTCAGTAACAACTATATATACAGCCCCAGCAGCAAAAGATAGTATCATTCTTGAATTGGATATTTCTAATACAACTGCAAGTGCTGTTACTGCTTCCGTTGAAGTTGTTGATACGTCTGCTAGTACAGATGCTTATATTGTTAAGGATGCTCCGATTCCTGTCGGCGGTTCTTTGCAAGTTATTTCAGGACAAAAAGTTATTCTTGAAAGAACAGATTTGATTCGTGTAACTGCTTCGGGTGCGTGTGATGCTGTTTGTTCTATCCTAGAAGATATCAATTCCTAATAACTGATAAACAACTACGAATAAATAATATACCAAAAGGGATAACTAAATGGCATACATAGGACGAGATATAGAGCAAGGCTTATTTACAAAGCAGACTTTTACTGCGGACAGTTCTACGACTGTTTTCACATTGAGTCATGCAGTAGTATCTGCAAATAACTTATTAGTTTCTGTAGGTGGTGTAATTCAAGAACCAGATTCTGCTTATACAGCGTCTGGAACTGTTTTGACTTTTACGGGAACACCTACAACTGGTGATCTTATTTGGGTTGTATATCTCGGTAAGTCAGGTTCAAGTTCTACGACCAGAGGAGCTATTGTCAAGCAGACAGGTGTTGGTGATGGTACAACTACACCAATCACACTGTCTACTTCAGCAGTAAACTCTGCAAGTATTATTGTGACCCTCAATGGTGTTGTGCAAGTTCCTGATACTGATTTCGTAGCCAGTGGAACGACACTAACATTCACGACAGCACCATCCGCTGCATTAGCAATCCTTGTTTATTTTCTTAGTGCAAAAGCAAGATTGGGAAAACCTGCTGCTGGTTCAGTAACAACTGCTACACTTGCTTCTTCTGGAACATTACCAGCAGTAAATGGTTCAGCATTGACAGGTGTATTGTCTCATGCAGACCTTAATGTATTAAGAACTAATATGTCATTGGCAGGATTTAATAGAAGTACAGATCATGCAACTACAGTTTTAGGTATGCCTAATGGTTTCATTGACCAGTTTGAAGACCAGACGGGTGTTGATGATCCTAGTAGTACTAATGAGTTGTATGATACAACTGGTGATTATTATAGTCCGTCTGCAGCTACTTATCTTCCTTCAACTAAATTTGATGGTACTAATGATTATCTCAATAGAAGTTCTAGCTTGACAGGTTCTACCAGTAGTGGAAAAGAACTTCTTTTTGCAACGTGGTATAAGTCTGAAGATGCTACGCTAGATCAGTTTGTAGTAAATGCAAATGCTAATATTGGTATATATAAAAATAGTGCTGGTAAAATAGGAATAGAATTAACATCTAGTAGCGGCGCTACTCATTATGCAGCTGTAACAACTCAAAATGCTGTAATAACTCAAAATCAATTTCATCATATTATTGTTTCAGTTAATCTCGCAACTCCAACTGTTCAATTTGTAGTTGACGGAGTACTACAAAGTAATACAAACTTTACAGCTCCAACAGTAAATAATATTGTATATAGTACAAACTGGCATTTTGCAAGATGGTTATCTAGTGCTCATCATCTTAAAGGTTCTCTAGGACAGTTTTATTTTGAT
>Ga0233445_1001543_pt1 | contig 17232 bp, 15 predicted proteins | sample SI_124_October20_5_FD_182779 | JGI IMG/M metagenome (GOLD analysis project Ga0233445, IMG submission 182779) | Seawater microbial communities from Saanich Inlet, British Columbia, Canada - SI_124_October2016_100_MG | ecosystem: Environmental > Aquatic > Marine > Inlet | place: Canada: British...
CCGTGAGATTTTGGAGCGCAGAAAGGCAGATGGGCATGAATATCCGTTTAAGATGGACTACCATTGGATGTTTAAGAAAATCAGCAAGTACTACAAGTTGGCTGAAATCGAGAACGCCAACATTCACACTCTGAGAAAGACCTTCGGCAGTTTGCTGATCGCTCAGAAGGTAGATGTGTTCCGGGTCTCAAAACTACTTGGACACTCAAACGTGGTTGTCACTCAACAACACTACGCAGACATCCTGAAGGATGATCTAGAGACAACGATCGGTTGCCTCGAGTCAATTTTCGAAACCGAAGATTGACGCTGTAACAATCGCCGGGGGAATAATCCCCCGGCCTAACCAAAACACAAAATGAAAAAAATGAACAAGAAGGACGCCGAATTGGCAGACCTGCTATACATGGCTCGAGAGGGATTCACCAGTGATTTCGATGCTGTACTAGATCGTCTCATTGAACTTCTAATTGGAGATGGTCTAGATAGGGATCAGATACACCTTTTTCTGGACACATTGCTCTACATCGAGCACTTACCCAATTAGGCTGTGATTATATGAGCAAACGTAATAAACATCAGGCCGGGTTAGTAACCAGTGCCCTTGACAGAGGGTTTGGAGAAACAGGCAAAACAAGGGATCCCGAAGCCATGTTGGAGAGTGCTATGGTAGAGGTACAGAGGGCAAAAGCCGAATCTAAATCACCAACTGGTATGATAGATGAGGTAACTGGGAAATACATTTTGGTGTTCCCAAGTGGGCGGAGGCAAGTATGCAAGAGTAAGGTTCACGCCATGGATGTAGCTCGGGGGTATGGAGTAGAGAAGGTCACTTTTGCTCCCGTCCGAGAGATCTATGATCCCACAACTCCTGACAAACCATTTAGGGGAGGTGATGGACTGGTGATTAACACCTACGAGAAGTCGTCGTTCCAGATGACCCCCAAACAAACCGTTAGTGCTGCATCCTGGCCAACTATACACAAGTTGCTGGAAAATGTGATTCCCGACAAGTGTAGCAGGGAATCCTTCATGAACTGGTTCGCGGTTATTTTTAATACCGGTAAAAAGACGGAAACAGCCTGGGTTCTACTTGGGTCACAGGGTAGTGGTAAGACACTTCTGATTACCGAGGTTCTATTCCCTTTGCTGGGCTCTGACAACTGTGTTCAGCTTAACCAAGATGCCCTTACCACCAGGTACAATGCGTTGCTGGACAAAAGACAACTGGTCTGTTTTAATGAGGTTCACTCCTCAAGGCAAGGCGCAGAGAGAATAAAGACTTGGATTACTGAGAGGGACATCCGACTTGAGGATAAATCTGGGAGGGCTCACGTTGAATCAAATCATCTGAACCTCATTTTTACCTCCAACAGTCAGGTGCCCGTGCAAATCGATGCTGATGACCGTAGATTCAGCGTGATACGTACTGACGGACCATTAGCTGAGCTCCCATGGTTTCATGGAGATTCAACTGTCAGAGCAATTGAGCGGGAGCTAGTATCATTTGCCGCCTACTTGCATACTTTTCCCTATGCAGAAGGTGAAGCAAGACGACCAGTAAAAACCCTTGAGAAAGACCGGTTGATCCAGGCAAGTGTCGATCCCTACGATCAGTTGGTGGACATGCTAAGGCGGAGAAGGGTCCAGGAGTTGAAAGAGGCCATAGGGGAGGAGAACTTGACCGATAAAGAGTTGTCCGAGTTGTCCGACTTTCATGGTAGCATGACAAAGGATCTTCTCATGAAGGTGGCAGAGGCAGTTGTTGGTGAATCAGTGAGCAAGAAGACCTTGACTCCAGAGCTTAAAAGGCGTGGGGTGGGAGAGATTCGTGGTCGTGGACGGGGTGAAAACAGGAAGCGAGCTTATGTCTGGGGTGAGCAAGGAAACCCGGACAAGTTGGACAAAACGTCCAAATAAGTGTATTGGGGCAGGGGAGACTCTGCCCCTCTCCTCGAGCCCAATTAAGCAACTGGGATGGGGTAGGTGATGCTTGACCCTGCCTAAATTAACCCGATAAGCCTACGGTGGTATGACAGCTGCTATTTGACAATTGCTAAACAATCCAGTGTCCCATATACCCCCTCAGTTAAAATCTAGATTGCGAGGATGAGAATTTGGCCGAATTGAAGAGTTTGGAACCACGGATGCCCTTCCAAAAAAAGTGCTAAAAAAGTGCTATTGATGGGTCGATTTGTCCACTATTGTCCAATACTGGATAGAAAACTTGAAAGTGGCCTATAAACAAAAAACCCTCGTAAATCTAATGATTACAAGGGATTTATGTGGTGGCCAGGGACGGAATTGAACCGCCGACACGGGGATTTTCAGTCCCCTGCTCTACCGACTGAGCTACCTGGCCCCAGTCGTCTCGTAAAACGAGCGCGCAATAATAAGATATGAGTCCCCTCCCCACAATACCTATTTTATGCTAAGACTATCCAGAGCTTTATGGGGTATATCAGACATATGAAAAATGTATTGCCAGCCCATCACATTTCTGGTTCGACTGATTGAGCTGAACAAGCCAATGAGCTTACCTTGCGAATTTAAAACGGGAGCTCCACTCATACCCCTGACAGGTATGGCACCAACTTTTGGAATGAGAACACTGGGCCGGGTAAGTGAGCGCTCACAGATTACTGCCAAAGGGTAAACCGACCCCTGGTCAACTTCAAATGCATGTACGACTCGATTGCTGTCATTCAACCCCAAACCACCCGGATAGCCCAGCAAAAAGGCATCCCTGCCGGTATAAGCAGCCCTGGGAAATTCTAAACTTTTTGTGAGGCGTGGTTTAGCTGGTCGCAATATAGCCCAGTCTTCATTTGAGAATTCATCCTTGGAATATCCTAATGCGATCACTTTTAAGTCAAGCTTTTGTCGCGATATGGTTTGAGCCTCAAGCCCAATAAGTTTTCCAGAATCCACAAAGAATCCATGTCCTGCAGTAAGAATATATAGACCATTGTCGATAAAACTCCCACTCTGCTGAACCCGTTCCTTTTCACCATCGTCATATTCTATGATAAGTGTGATAATTAACGTAGCTGCCAGGTTACTATCCAACATCTTGCCCAGGCCTGGTTTGGTTTTTAATACGGTTTCAAGCTGATCGTGCCCTGCGGAATATAAATCACTGATCTCAATCAACGTTCTTTGTTCATCAATACCATCCTGCCTGATTGGTAATGAACTGCAGGCAACCAGGATGAACAGACCCAATAACACTAACTTTGGCATATTAAAATTTCTCGCCCCGCTGTTCACGAATCTGACTCCCAACTGGTCTGATACGTCCCCATAGACTATAAATCAGCACGATGCTGGCTGCCACTTGGAATACAGAACACCAGAATCCCACCTGAGCAGCCATACTTTGTGGATAATACCCCTGAAGGATTTCAACGATGAAACGGAAGAGTGTAGAGAATGTAAAGATGAAGTAACTGACACGAATTACATCAGGATTATAACGAGTATCATCCTTTTTGGCCCGGGGTAAAAACCAGACGGCCACACCCAATATCATCATGAAAATACCACCCATGAGCAAGACATGTGTGTGAGCTTGAATGATAGTAAATGGCATTGACCAACCAAAAGCCCTGGCACCGTAGATGTATAGACCGGAGAAAAGTCCCAGGATAATAAATCCGAAAGCTGTTTTTATGAAATAACGAGCATTGGTAAACATAATGTCCATCTCCTAATGCTTGAAAATAACCTGCTCAAGATACATTGAATATTAAAAAGAAGGTCTCAATTAAGATCCCCACTTGAAAACACCCTACCCGAAGTGGGAATCTCCTGATTAGGTATGCTTTGAAAATTACTATTTATAATTTAATGGCAAGGAATGTAAAGGCGTAACGCATTACGCTTCTCGAAGGTTAAGCTACACCAAAAGCCGTTCAGGAGTGTGCGCCCGGAGCCTGTCCTGGGCACTTCGTCCTTCGACAGGCTCAGGATGATGCGCTCAGCATAAACTCCGTCGAAGGCGTGCCCGATGGCTAAAAGGTTGTTTCTCTTCACCTGTCTCCGAGTATTTTCCTGCATGAGTAGCGAAAAATTAATTCTAAAGAATTTGAGTCAATCTGAGATGGAGGATTGGGTCCAATCATTGGGTCACAAAGCCTTTCGCGGACGCCAATTGTTTCAATGGATCTGGGAAAAAGGTGTCCAGAGTTTTTCTGAGATGACTAATTTATCCAAAGATTTTATTCAAGAGCTGGAAGCAAACAGCCAGCTTGACTTAACCAGTGTTCACCAGGTCCAGACTTCTCAAACACAGGGCACCTCCAAATTTTTAATCCGGCTTGTAGACGGTAAATTTGTCGAGACTGTACTTATTCCCGAAGCCAAACGCGCTACAGTCTGTCTCTCTTCACAGGTGGGTTGTGCCCTGGATTGTGATTTTTGTGCCACAGGTAAAATGGGTTTGAAACGGAACCTCACATCTGGAGAGATTGCGGATCAACTCCTGCATGTCAGACGTTTTAGTGACCGACCCATCACGAATATAGTCTTTATGGGGATGGGTGAACCCTTTCACAATTATGATCAGGTTGTCAGAGCTTCCGAAATACTCAATTCAGATTCAGGTTTTGCCCATGGCGCTCGAAAAATCACTATTTCTACCAGCGGGATGGTGCCCCAAATTCGTCGCTTTGCCGATGAAGGACACCGCTATAAGCTAGCCGTGAGTCTAAATGCTTCCGATGATACCAGCCGCACTCAGATCATGCCAATTAATAAGAAATGGGATATTGCCGAGCTGGTGAAAGCCTGCAAATACTATACTGAATTGTCCAAGAACATGTTGACCTTCGAATATGTACTTATACGAGGTGTCAATGATGGTATCGGAGATGCGAGACGTCTGCTGAAAATTGCTAATCAGGTTTTCTGTAAAGTGAATGTGATACCGTACAACGAGGTCGCTGAGGGATATTTGAGGCCATCAAAAAAACGTATAGAAAGCTTTTTGGAAGTACTAGAGGGAGCAAGATTCGGCGTCACTGTTCGCTGGAGCCAGGGAGATGATATTGATGCGGCCTGTGGGCAACTCAGTACAGCGGCACAAGGTGAGGACTGAAGTTTGACAAATTGATGCTAAAATCAGTTTAGCTTCACTGAAACAGGATTACATTCATAATTATGCCGAAGAAACACAATGATATGATCAGTAAAGCAGTAGCAGCAATACACAAACACGGCGAATTCAAAGCCGAGATAGCACTTGTATTGGGATCCGGGCTGGGAAATTTCGTAGATGCCTTATCCAATACATCAAGCATATCCTTTGCTGATATCCCCGGCTTTCCAGTTTCCACGGTGGAAGGACATTCTGGTGAATTAGTGCATGGTTTTCTCGGTGATGTCCCTGTCCTGGTGAATTCCGGGCGAGTCCATTTCTATGAGGGCTATACTCTGGATCAGGTCATTTATCCAATACAAATTCTTCATGCACTGGGAGCCAGAACCATTGTGCTTACCAATGCTGCCGGTAGTATTAGAGAAGACTACGCCCCAGGCGATCTCATGCTTATCACAAAATTAATAAACCAAACGGGGCATTCGGTGTATCCTGTAGATACTGAACCTGAGAATGTTTTTGTCACTGAACATCTCGACATGGTCAAACAAGTTGCGCAGCGAGTTTCTGTCCCTCTAAAAACTGGCTCCTATGCCGGATTGAATGGACCATCCTACGAAACGCCTGCGGAAATTCGATTTTTGAGACTTAAACAAGCCGATGCTGTAGGAATGTCTACCGTCCATGAAAGCATGGCGGCTTTCCAGATTGATATGAACGTGCTGGGGATCAGTTGTCTCACTAATTACGCAGCTGGAATTCTGGATCAACCATTGAATCATGCAGAAGTTATGGAAACCGGTATTCGAGTGAGGGAAGATTTTGCCACACTCCTTGGTGAATTAGTTCGCGAAATTAGCCAGTATAAATTCTAATCCTTTTCTATTCTAAAGCCTAATCCTAAAGCGTTTCCCAGCTTTTACCACAGCATTTGTGGTAAAAGAAAATCAAATTAAAAAGGGCCACATATCATTCTGATATGGCGCTATATCAGAATGATGCTAAATTGACCCCATGAACTCTCACGAAATTTGCATGATATACAGCCGTAAAAGATTAATAATACTATGACTTATCGTATGTCCTTTTCATTGTGGCATGGCAATTGTCCTTGAGGAGAGCAATTGGAAGCGGAAAAAACAATGAAAATGGAAAACGATAGATTAGAAAGGACCCCGAAAATGACTAAATCAACAGATCATCTGGCAGCCTGGAGCAACCTCTCCGGAACATTGATCGCCATAGCGAGCCATGGAGCTCTGGCGTTAGTGATGACATTCGCAGTCACACTACTGATCGCAAGCCCTGCATTTGCGCAGATTCAAATAGATCTTGGCCAGGACCTGGAACAGGAACTTGAAGATGTTGCCATGGAAGTGCAAGAAGCCCTCGATGAAATTGGTGTGGAAACAGGTATCAAGATCCACATTGATGATGACAATGAATCACGTCCCAAACTAGGCGTTTATTTAAGCGATATGGACTTTGAGGATGCTTATAAAATGCGTTATCCCTACGCCCACGGTGTCTTGATTAACGGGACTGTAAACAATGGAGCAGCTGATAAGGCTGGAATCATTGAAGATGATATCATCATGTTTTTTGATGGATCCAAAGTACGCTATGAGGATCACCTCGTACGCTTAATCCGCAGCAAGGATTTTGGCGATCAGGTAAGCATTGTTTACTGGAGAGATGAAGCCATCGATTCGACTGTGGCAACATTTGCAGCACCAATGAAGAAAGAGCAAGAAACTCAGCTGAAAATGGCCGAGAAGGGTAAAAAAGAGAAAAAACGCAAAAACTCTCGCGGCTATGGCGGTGGTGGTTTTACACCCATGCTGATTGATGATGAGTTTACCGATATGGTCGAGTTAATGACAGAGCTTGGTCTCTCCTCCACACCATTCCGCCCAGAAGGAATCGTAATGTGGGGTGGATCCGGTCAAGGATATGTAGGTAATGGCTGGTTCCTGGGTGGTTTTGGTAATGGCGGTGGACTCTCAAACAACGTCACAGCCCTGCACTCTGATGGTGTAACTGAAGTAAACCGTAAAGTGAGCTTTGCAATGGGATATGGTGGATTAACTGTCGAGAAGAGACTGGCACCTTTCTCATGGGCAGTTATCAGTGGTGGTGTTGGCCTTGGACTTGGTGGCATCGACTTGAATGTGACCCAGGATGATGGTGAATTCAGCTGGACCACGCTAAATGATGAGCTCATCGATACCAAGAGCACATCAGTCAATTTCTCAAAAAATTATGCCATAGCCCATCCACGCGCTAGTGTCATGATCAGATTGACTGGCTGGATGCGGTTGAGAGCTGAATACGGATATCTCTACGGTTATGGATTTAGTGATGGTTGGAAAACCACACTTGGAAACAACGCCCTTGATACAGAACTGGATACATATGAGTTAGGTGGAAGTGCAGGTAAATTATCTGAACTTAGCGCACCTACCATGTCCCTTGGTCTCTGGTTTGGTTTCTAAATAGAACTAAAGAATCAATTTTCATGATGCCGACATCTTAGCATGTCGGCATCATGATTTTTTATTAGAGGCAGAAATTATGAAAATAATATTTAGAAATATTGGTTTGATTCTCTTACTAGTATCTTCTTTATTTTCAGCAATACTCACTGAAGATCTTGAGGTGGTATCACCGACGGGATTGCACCCCACTCCTTATTCTTGTGAGATGAGGAATTTCATGCCTGACTCAAAATGTTCAATTACTATTCGCTTCATTGAGAATTCGATGGGCGTTTCCCTTATCAGGGAGCATACCAAAGGTGGGCTAGTACAGCTATCTCAACCCTTAGTGGTACCGAGGACAAGTCTAGTAATAGTTAAATCTTCTTCAGGAGATGTTCCTGAGGGAAGAATCATAAAGATGAATGTGACTCTGGAATAACCAGTAACCCAAGTAGGCGACATCAGACCATGACACTCACGATGCACCTCAAGCTAAAAAGACAGAAAGACACACGTGCTTCAGTTTTTATCTGATAAGCTGGGTGCAGGTGCACTCATTGTTTCTCAGCTTTTGCTGACAGCTTTCGTTGGAACCGATCCCTACTTTCAGGATGTAAGTCTGGAAGTCAAGGGCGATCGGCTTTTCTGTTCTGCAATTCTCATGGAAAGCTTTACACCAGACCTGGATATGCTCCTGGAATCTGGTGATACAGTTATTATTCATTTTGAAGTTGACCTGGTCAATGCTGACAATGACTCAGTTGTAGCTATCGCTGACTGGGAACACCACTTTCGATATTCTCTTCTGGAAGATGACTACAGTGTGTATCGAAGTGAAAAAGATGAAACTATCCAACTATATTCACTTGAAGCGGCCAAAGAGGAGTGGGTTAAAATAGAAAATGCTCTATTCTGCAGGATGCGAGTTATGGATGACGACCAGTTTTATTTCTTGAAAATTTCAGCCTTTATGAATGAGATGGACATGCCTGGTATCACCAAACGAATTAACCTCATGTCGTTTTGGAATCGCATAAGACCAATACACATCTCTGAACCCTTTGAGAAAAGGCAGCTGGTACTATGAAATTTAGATCGCCTTCATTCAGAACCCAGATTATGGTCCTGGTCAGTTTAGTTACACTTATTGCTGCAATGCTCATGCGTGACTTCTTCATCAGTAACCTTACTTCTTACCAGAATCAGATTATTGAACTCTCAACCAAAGAAAAAGTCAGAGACCTACATAAAACCTACAGTACCATCCTTGATTCCAGCAACCTCGTAGTCTTCAATCAAGAGATTGAAGGCGTGCTTAGAGATTTGCATAAAATTGAAATTGCTGGTGATTTTTATAGCCGGGATATTAAAAAGTACTCGATTGGGATTGTCATTGTCATGATCGTCCTCACTGGCAGTATCTTTCTCTTTCTATTCATGATTATTACCCGGCCTTTGACACGCTTGCTTTCAGCTACTGAACAGTTAAAGGGTGGAGACTTTGATTTTCAAATAAAAGAAAGTGCCTACTCGCCGTTAAACAATCTCATTATTGGCTTCAATAACATGGTGTATGAATTAAATCAAAGTAAAGAACGCTTGATTGAAGCTGAGAAACAGACGATTTGGCAGGAAATGGCCAGAGCAATGGCACACGAAATTAAAAATCCTTTGACCCCCATTCGCTTAGCTGCTCAGCGTCTGGAGATGAAGTATTATGAAAAGGCCGAGGATTTACCTGAAATATTGGAAAAATCTCTGAGAATCGTCAACGAAGAAGTAGATAACCTGCAATCACTGGTAACGGCATTCTCCGGCTTTGCTAAAATGCCTGAAGCACAATTTGATAACTACGATCTGAATCAACAATTACGAAATATTTCAGATCAATACTCCGATGATGCTAAAATAGATTTGAATCTGGATGAAAATCTGAAGGAGATCTTTGCCGATACCATGCAAATGAAGCAAGTGCTGGTCAACTTGATCCAGAATGCTATCCAAGCCTGTGACAAAGAGCCTCATATTGAAGTCTTCACCAGCGTGGAGAACCAATCCTGTACCATTGGTATCAGGGATCATGGCAAGGGTATTTCTGAGATTGATTTGTCCAAGATTTTTGAGCCCTACTTTACCACCAAAAAGAAGGGGACTGGTCTTGGACTGGCAATTGTTCGTCGCATTATCCGACAACACGGTGGAGATATCAAGGTCACTAGTGTCCTGGGTGAGGGTTCCACATTTAATATTAGTTTCCCCTGTAATCGGGAAAATGAACAACAAATAACCAACCAGAATGGGTAGTAAAATGGCTGATCACAAAATCAAAATATTAATCATTGACGATGAAAAAAATATTCGCCTAACTCTCAGGGATATCCTTGAAGATGATGGCCATCTTGTAGTGGAGGCCGGCACAGGCGAAGATGGACTTGAGCTCTTAAAAATTGAAAGTGTCAACCTGGTTCTATTAGATGTTCGCTTGCCTGGTATGGATGGTATCGAAGTTTTGAAGGAGATTCGCAAGATTGATGAAACCCTTGACGTCATCATGATCTCTGGCCATGCAACCGTTGGAACTGCCGTCGATGCGCTCAGAATAGGAGCCTATGATTTTCTTGAAAAACCTCTTTCTCTGGCCAGAGTAAAACTTGCCATTCGAAATCTTTCAGAAAAGCAAACCCTGGCAAAAAGATCAGCCCTGGTTCAACAAACTCAAAAAGACAAATATCGGCTGGTTGGAAGCTCACCTCAGATACACCAGGTACTGGATACTGCGCGTCGTGTTGGCCCAACATCCGCGAAAGTGCTTATTCGAGGTGAAAGTGGTACTGGAAAAGAACTGGTAGCCCATGCTATTCACGCAGCCAGTCCTCGTGCTGAGGATGCCTTTGTAAAGTTTAATGCTGCTGCCATTCCCTCTGAGCTGGTTGAAAGTGAATTGTTTGGACATGAGAAAGGTGCCTTTACAGGCGCAGTTGGTCAGAAAAAAGGTAAAATTGAGATGGCCAATGGAGGTACCTTATTTCTGGATGAAATTGGCGATATGAGTCTATCCGCCCAGGCCAAGATTCTCCGTGTCCTGGAAGATGGAAAATTTGAACGAGTTGGTGGAACACAGACGCAATCAGTTGACATACGACTGCTAGCAGCTACCAATAAACCCCTGGAGGAGATGGTTTCAGTTGGCAGCTTTAGAGAGGATCTATTTTATCGTCTCAATGTAGTTCCTATCAATTTGCCACCCCTGCGTGAGAGAGAAGGTGATATTAAAACACTTCTCAATCACTTCTTAACCTTTTATGCCGCTGAGTTAAGTCTCTCGCCCAAACAGTTTACCCGGGATGCCATGAATATGCTGGTTGGCTACCCCTTTCCTGGAAACATCCGTGAACTGAGAAATCTCATCGAGCGTTTATATATACTGAGTCCTAATGAAGAGATTGATTTACCTGAGGTAAAACCACATTTGAATCAGGTCGTCTCTGGAGAAGGAGATACGGCAATCTTTACTGAAACTCGTCCATTTGCTGACGCAAAAAGGATGTTCGAGGAACGCTTTTTGGAGTCACAACTCCGTCAGCATGCTGGGAACATTAGCCGCACTGCCAATAGTCTGGGGATGCAGCAGTCAAATCTTTCCAGGAAATTAAAAGAACTCGGTCTGGGTAAATCGTAAGCTCCCAATAACACATGCAAAGTACTGATGCTGACAAGCCAGTTGCACAATATGGGACAATATTTATCATAAAATAAATGTTTACTCTAAAATATTTTATTCCAAGTTGAAGGGTAGGTACTAAGCAGGGGTTTTCGCATGAGAAAGTTATGGTGCATCACCTACCCATACTTGTAAAACGTTGATGCGATATGTGAAAAGATTAGATAGGCCCCCCAATAATTAGAAGGCTTCCATGAAACAGCAGATTATTATCTTAATATTGCTCATTATGTTCGGCACAGTCTGGGCTGAAGGCCAAAAGAAGCATATTAATGCGGTTAGAGTATCAACCCCGCCAACGATTGATGGAGTAATTGACGAGGCTGAGTGGGATTTGGTCTCCCCGGCAACCGACTTCTTTAACTTTATGCCAAAAAGCGGTGGTTCAGCACCAGTAAAAACAGAGGTTAGATTTCTGTATGATGATGTCGCACTGTATGTTGCAGCCACCATGTATGATCCTGATCCGACAAGTATCAAGACTCAACTGGGAAAACGCGATGATGATGAAGCGCTGGCGGATTGGCTGGGATTTTGGATCAATCCCTTTAACGATGGTGCCAATGAATTGAACCTGATGGTTACAGCTGCTGGAGTCCAGATTGACCGTAAATGGACTCCAAATGACCGAGATCCTAACTGGAATCCTGTCTGGTCAAGTGATGTAACAATTCATGACCAGGGTTGGTCTGTCGAGATGGCCATCCCGTTTAGCCAAATAAGATTTCCCTCCAGGGATATCCAAACCTGGGGCTTGAATATGGCTCGCTATCATGCGACACCTCAACTCATTTACACCTGGACTGAACTTGACGTTGCTATGGGCAATTATGGTCAGCAGTCTGGGCTGCTAAATGGAATTGAAAATATTGAAACCCCTTTGCGTCTATCTTTTACACCCTATGCCTCAACCTCGGTAGAACACTTTCCCTTCGATGAACCTGGTAAGAGTAACATTTCCACCAGTTATCGGGGTGGTATGGATCTTAAATATGGAATTAATGAGAGTTTCACCCTGGATATGACTCTGATTCCCGATTTTGGTCAGGTCCAATCCGACAATGCAGTCCTCAATCTTTCCCCTTTTGAAGTTCGGTTTGATGAGCATCGTCCCTTTTTCACTGAAGGCACCCAATTATTACATAAGGCGGGTCTCTTTTATTCCCGCAGAGTGGGTTCCAGACCTGCCAGATATTGGCAAGTGGAGGATGAGGAAATACTGCTGGAAGGTGAGACTGTTAGGTCAAATCCAGATGAAACCCAGCTGCTCAATGCTACCAAAGTTACGGGTCAGACTGTGAATGGTATAGGTCTTGGCTTATTTAATGCTATCACGGCGCCTGTGCATGCTACCATCGAAGATTCCCTGGGAAATGAACACCAATATCTTACGAACCCCGCCAGCAATTATAATCTGATTGTGGTGAGTAAAAATCTGAAGAATGGTTCTGATTTCAGCATTATTAATACCAATGTTCAACGTTTTTCCGGTGATGATACATCAAAGGATTTCAGAGATGCCAATGTGATCGGGTTTGAAACGCGGTTGGCCTCCTCTGATTCAAAATGGGTTTTAGAAGCCAGTGGTGCCTTTAATAAGGTGAACTTTGGCGATAGCAGTTCCACCGGATTCAAATATCACGTTGAAGTTGCGGAAGGACAGGGAATCTTTCAATATGGAGTCGGATTAGGAGCCGAAAGTGAACATTACGACCCCAATGATATGGGTTTTCTGAGACAACCCAACGAACTTGTTCAATTTGCATTCGTAAGTTTTAGAACGATTGATCCGGTCTGGATCGTCAATAGTGCAAGCCTGAGTATAAACGAATCATATTCCTGGCTTTTTAAGCCCCGTCTTTATGCGCAGATGGAATTACAGGCAAATTACAATGTGACCTTTAAAAACCATATGTCGACAGGCGGTGGAACGACATGGCGACCTAAATATGCCCATGATTACAATGAGCCCAGAGTTGAAGATCGATATGTGTACATCCCCAAATTTGCGCATGCCCACCATTGGATTTCGACCGATAGTAACAAACCATTTTCAACCAGTGTATGGCTGGGTAGGTCCACAACCACCACCCGTGGTACCTGGTGGCATGGTGGCGGATTCAGTCCAAGCTGGCGGGTAAATAATCAATTCCAGATTAAATATGAACTAGATTTGGATATTTTAGAGAATGATTATGGCTTTGCTGAATTTGATGATCAGGACGATCCCGTATTCGGAAGACGAAATCATTCGACCATAACCAATTCATTGAATTCACAATATATCTTCAGTCGGAATCTGGAATCGGATCTAAGGATGCGCTATTACCGGTCTTCAGTAGAGTATTTGGATTTCTATGACCTCCAGGATGATGGAAACGTAGTGGCAAGAGATTACTCTGCTGATCTCAGTACGGTATTTAACGCCTTCACCATCGACGCAGTGATGACCTGGCGTTTCACACCTGGCAGCGAATTGAATATTATTCTTAAAAATGCAATATATGTAGATGGTGATGATCCAGGTGTGAGTTTTTTCGATGACTTGCGGGATTTGGGCTCTCAAGATCAGAGCAATAGTATCTCTGTGAAGCTGCTATATTACGTTGACTCCTGGTCCTTGAGACATCGTCTGAAGTAGTTAGCAATCAAACAATCGATATTAAGAGGGGTACTCACTTTTTGAGTAGCCCTTTTTTTATCCGCCTTTGCGAGATTGATGTGCGAGCATACGAACAGAAGACCCTGTGCATGCACCGGAATGCTTGATACCCATTTTCGACGGGCGGATAACCACGGCGAAGTCCCGATATTTTTGTCGGGACGAAGACGGGTTATGGAGCCCGAACTACGGGTTGGTCACTGAGATCATCGAAGTGTTACCCGTGGAGTGCTCCATACTTTCGCTACTGATTTGATCCCCCCTCTATAAATCATCCCTCCTTAATACATAATATGGCACAAACCTTGCCTTAAGCATGGATTGAAAACAGGAGTGCCAAATGTATAAAATTCTAAAAGCCGAGTTCATTGCCCCCAATGTGAAAAGTTTCATTCTTGAAGCACCTCATATTGCCAAAAAACGTCAAGCCGGTCAATTCGTCATGTTACGTGTTCATGATAAAGGTGAACGTATCCCAATCACAATTGCCGACTCAAATACAGAAGAAGGCTGGATCAACATCATTGTTCAGGGACTGGGAAAAACCAGTGCCCATCTAAATACGCTTGAAACAGGTGACCATCTACAAGATCTAGTTGGTCCTCTAGGTTTGCCTACCCATATCGAAAATTGGGGCACTCTGGTTTGTATAAGTGGTGGCGTCGGAACAGCCGAAGCCCTTCCCATTGCAGCTGCCGGAAAAGCAGCCGGGAATAGAGTAATTTCAATAATTGGTGCTCGCAATAAAGACCTTATCATCGCTCAGGATCAAATGGCTGAGGTTGTTGATGAAGTTCGTATTTCTACTGATGATGGCTCTGCCGGTCGCCATGGTTTAGTCACCGATGTATTACAGGATCTCATGGATGAAGGTATCAAACCTGATATGATAGTCGCTATTGGACCACTCCCCATGATGGAAGCCGTATCTAATCAGACCAAAGAAATAGGCATTCCCACCATGGTCAGCTTGAATGCCATTATGGTTGATGGTACTGGTATGTGTGGAGCTTGCCGAGCAACAGTTGGCGGAAAAACTGTCTTTGTCTGTGTCGATGGACCAGAATTTGACGGACATCAGGTTGATTTTAAGGAATTGGGCTCGCGTCAGAGAATGTACAAAAAGCAGGAAGAAGAATCGCATAAGTGCTTTCTGGAAAGACAGATGAAAAAAATGAAGGCTGAACAAATGAAAGAGGAGGTCCCAGCATGAAACGCGAACGTCCCCAATCATTTAATACTGTACCTATGAAAGAACGTCTGACGATTCCCCGTCAGGATATGCCAGAACAGGATGCCACGCTCCGCAGCGCAAATTTTCTTGAAGTAAACCTGGGACTCACACCTGAACAGGCTGTGATTGAGGCTCAACGCTGTATCGAATGCAAAAATCCAACCTGCATGGAAGGCTGTCCCGTTAACATCAAAATCCCTGATTTTATTCAGTTGATCTGCAATGAGGATTTTATTGGGGCTGCCAAGAAAATTAAAGAAGATAATTCATTGCCTGCTATCTGTGGTCGAGTCTGTCCACAAGAGACCCAGTGTGAAGAAATCTGTGTTATGGGTAAGCGCTTTGAGCCGGTTGCCATTGGTCGTCTCGAGCGATTTGTGGCTGATTATGCTATGCAACACGGGAATGGATCAGAAGAGATCTTCGGAAAACCAAAATCAACCGGACAAAAAGTCGCCATCGTTGGATCTGGTCCAGCCGGTTTGGCTGTTGCGAGTGATCTCATCAAAGAGGGTCATGCAGTTACCGTATTTGAAGCCTTACATGAGTTTGGTGGTGTGTTGGTATATGGAATCCCAGAATTTCGCCTCCCCAAAGCCATTTTGCGCGAAGAAGTAGCTACTCTCGAAACAATGGGTGTAAAATTTGTAAAGAACTTCATTGTTGGTCGTACCATGACCATACAGGAACTCATGGCTGATGAAGGTTATGATGCTGTCTTCTTGGGCTTGGGGGCCGGATTACCACGATTTATGAATATCCCAGGTGAAAACCTGAATGGTGTTTATTCAGCCAATGAATTTCTTACCCGCTCAAACTTGATGCGTGGTTATGAATTCCCAGAATGGGACACTCCGCTCTATCGTGCCAAGCATGCTATCATTGTGGGTGGCGGTAATACTGCCATGGATGCCGTTAGAACATCCAAACGTCTTGGAGCAGATGAAGCATCCATCGTTTATCGTCGTTCTGAAGAAGAGATGCCCGCCAGAAATGAAGAAATTCATCACGCCAAAGAAGAAGGCGTTAAATTTATGAATCTGGTCAATCCCATTGAATTCATCGGTGATGACCAGGGGAGTGTGATAGCAGCAAAATGTCTGCGCATGGAATTAGGCGAGCCTGATGAATCTGGTCGTCGTCGTCCAGTCCCTATGGAAGGTTCCGAATTTATTATGGATGTGGATATGGTTGTGATCGCCGTGGGAAATGGATCAAATCCCCTCATTTCGCAGACCACGCCTGAAATAGAAACCAATAAATGGGGCAACATAGTCGCTGATGAAGATGGCAGAACCTCTATGGATGGAGTCTTTGCAGGCGGTGATATTGTTAGCGGTGGCGCGACGGTCATTCTGGCCATGGGTGCAGGTCGAAAATCTGCTATTGCGATTAACGATTATTTGAAAGCCAAGGTGAGGAGTTCAGCATGAGCTTAAAAGATCAGGTCAAATCAATGGATATGAGTGGTATTGTTGAAATGTGCATCAACCAGGAACAGCAGGCTATTGATCTTTACACCCTTGCCAGAGATCAGGCCAAAGATGAGAGTGCCCGCCAGAAATTTCAGGAGCTTGTAGATATGGAGACAGTCCACAAAGTTTCATTGGGAAATTTTGAAATTGAAAATTACATCGAACTTCCACCAGCCAACCTGAAAGTTACAGACTATCTGATGGAGCCCGAGTTGAAGGATAATATGACCACTCAGGAAATTCTGATTCTTGCTGCAAAGCGTGAAGATAAAACAGCACGAATGTATCAGGATCTGGCTGATCATTTCCATTTCGACAAAGAGTTGAATACCTTTTTTCAGATGATGGCTGATGAAGAATTACGTCATAAGCATGATCTTGAAACAGAATACGAAAACGAGTTTCTACAGGAAGGTTAAAGAACCCACCTTTTCGAGTATGGATCAAAAAGCACCTGACTTCAGTCAGGTGTACCAAAAAAAAAGATAAAAAGAGAAAACTGTTTCAACGGTTTTAGGTAGGCTTAATCCTACATCTGTTCGGGAGCGGAAATTCCCAATAT
>Ga0233445_1001565_pt1 | contig 17108 bp, 8 predicted proteins | sample SI_124_October20_5_FD_182779 | JGI IMG/M metagenome (GOLD analysis project Ga0233445, IMG submission 182779) | Seawater microbial communities from Saanich Inlet, British Columbia, Canada - SI_124_October2016_100_MG | ecosystem: Environmental > Aquatic > Marine > Inlet | place: Canada: British...
CATGATATTTATGCAGGAATTTGGGCAGACCCATCTGTCTCCAATTTTAACTATACAGATAAATATACACCTGGCGGTGGATTTTCATGGTACGATAATCTGAATGGGTTTGATGAAACAGAGGATGATGCAGAATTCAAAAGGGATATTGCATATCAATATGATACTGATGGTGATGATGGCTGGGCCGAATCCTACCTTGGTATGTCGGCCTTGGGAAGCAATGTGCCCTACAATTATTTAAATACAAATTATTTTCAATGGGTTTGGACAAATTCAAACAATAGTGATTATCCTGCTTACAGTATGCCACTGACAGATGAAGAACGATATGATAAAATGTCTTCATCTGTTTCCAAAGGCACTGGCCCTGATTATACATCCGAAGGTTACCCTGCCGCTGAAAATAGTTGGATGTTTTTATTGTCTGCAGGCCCAACAGGATCTGAACCAAATGCAGACACTACTTCCTGGACATTAGCCCCGGGTGATTCCTGCAGTATTGCCTTTACGGTTGTTTGTGCGTTATGGACACCGGGAATTGGAGGCAATTCTAATGCCCAGCGTGGAAATTTACATGTGAATTATGATTGGGCACAAAAAGCCTATGACGGGGAAGATAAAAACCGGAATAACCAATTAGATGAAGGTGAAGATGGAAATAGCAATGGTGTGATTGATCGTTATATCCTTCCTGCGCCACCGCCGTCTCCTAATATGGAAGTAGTAGTTGAATCGGGAAAGGTGACAATTTATTGGCAGGATGGTGCAGAATCTTTTTTAGATCCAATCAGCCAGGAAGCGGATTTTGAAGGATATCGGATTTATGGTGCACGGAAAACTGCGAATGATGAATTAGGAGAATTTTCTTTATTATTAGAAACTGATCTCAAAAATAATATTGGCTACAATACAGGGTTTTCAACGATTCAGATCACAGATCAATTTGGTGAAGCGGATAGTGTGTTGATTAATAACACTTATTATCAATATAAATTTGAGAATGCAAATATCAAGGATGGATGGTTAAATTACTACGCTGTTACAGCCTATGATCAGGGAGATCCTGATGCAAATCTTGAAAGTCTGGAAAGTTCGATTTACTCAAACCGGGTTTATGTTTTTCCAGGTAAAGCTGCAGCAAAAGAAAATGATTGGGTTGGCGAACCGACCGTTTATCCAAATCCATTTAAGGGACAGGCCCTTTGGGATGGCTATGGTAGCCGCAGCAAAATGTTATGGTTTCGAAATTTGCCAAATGAAGCTGAAATTCGAATTTTTTCACTGGCTGGGGATTTGGTAGATATCATTCAACATGAAGAATCATACAATGGCGCAGATATTGCAAATATTGATGCTCAAAAAAATCCATTAATGGCAGGTGGCGAACATGCATGGGACCTGATTACTATGCATGATCAAGCCACTGCATCTGGTCTTTACTTGTTTACAGTTGAAGACAAAAATTCTGGCCAGATCAAGGAAGGAAAATTTTTAATCATTAAATAAAGCCCTTAAAAAAAGGGTTCAAATAACTAAACAGGAGAAACAAATGAAAAAATTGATCTTAATCATCATGGCAATGGGAATGCTAATTGGACAAGTGGATTATGGTTCACAGGTTCAAACCATCATTGATGCTAATTGTACAAATTCCGGATGCCATACAAATGGTGGTGGTTACCAAAATGGATTAGATTTATCATCATATAATAATTTAATGGCTGGAGACAGTGAAAATGGCCCTGTGGTCATACCTCTGGATCACGCCAATAGTTTAATATGGCAAAAAGTTAACTCAGGTGCTATGCCTCCGGGAAACAATCCTGATTTAAGTGGGGATGAAGTAAATCTTATCGCTAGCTGGATTGATGAAGGCGCCTTGGAAACACCAGCCGTGGATGTTACAGGCTTGTTTTTCAGTGAATATGCGGAAGGTAGCAGCAACAATAAATATCTGGAAATATATAATGGCACGGGTTCTGGTGTTGATCTAAGTAATTATTCACTTTCCAGTTGTAGTAATGGATGTAATGAAGATAACGAATGGGACTATCCCGATAACGTTACATTTGCTGTGGGTACTATTATAGCAAATGGTGATGTATATGTTGTTTATCATGGAAGCGCAGATGCATTTATAGCCGCTGAAGGAGATCAGACTTTTACCTACTTGAGTAATGGGAATGATGTATTTGCTATTACAGAAGCAGGGGCAACAGCCAGTTCATATACCATTATTGATATAATTGGTGACATGGGCGTTGATGAGCTCGATGGCGGCTGGGATGTTGCGGGTGTATCTGATGGGACAGAAGATCATACATTAGTTAGAAAATCTACTGTAACAAGTGGCAATACAGACTGGACAGCATCCGCTGGAACAGACGCAGATAACTCAGAATGGATAGTGTATGCACAAAATACCTGGGATTATATTGGTTCACACCCACACCTTGCTTCACCCACTCTTTCCATTACAAGCCCAACGGCTGGTGCAACACTATATTCAACTGATGTGACCGTTTCATTTACAGCGTCCAATTTTACTGTAGCCACTTCTGGTGGAGACGGCCATGTTCATTATGCAGTGGATGGAGGCACAACTGTAATGCAGTACACAACGGATGACATTGCCCTGACAGGACTTTCTGAAAGTTCGCATACGGTGATTGTATGGCTGGTGGATAATAATCATGCAAACCTGGACCCAAATGTGGCTGATACGGTTGGATTCAGTATTGCGAGTGCACCAGATATTACCTTGATTTATGATATACAATCTGGCTCATTCGCTGATGATACACCGGTTACTATAAGAGGTGTAGTTACTGCAGGGACCGGTGAAACGCCTGATGCCAGTGGCGAAAGTATATATATACAGGATGGCCAGGGCCAATACAGCGGCATAAATGTTTATGCACCTGATGTCATTATTTCCAGAGGAGACAGTATTGAAGTTACTGGAACAACAAAAGAATACTATGGTAAAACAGAAATTGAGAATGTTTCTTCTGTAGTTACCCTTGCAACAGGTATTTCACTTCCTAATCCAGAGATATTGACATTGAGCCAATCAGATTGGGAGCCCTGGGAAGGCGTTTTACTTAAAATTCAAAATGTAACAGTTTCAAATGATGACGCTGGTTACGGTGAGTGGGAAGTCAGTGATGGGACCAATGTTTTATTAATTGATAATGCCCTTACCAGTATGTATACATATTCCCCAAATGAGGGTGATGTTATCGCCCACATTACGGGTCCTTTAAATTATTCTTATGATAATTATAAATTAATTGCTCGAGATGATAATGATATAGCCATGGGTGACGGACCGCCATTAATAACAGATGTATCTTTTAGTCCTTCTTCTCCTACAGAAGCAGATGATGTAACAGTATCAGCAGCTATCACGGATGATGGAACTATTGCCAGTGCAACCTTGACCTATAATTCAGGATCAACTAGCACTGATGTTGCCATGGCCAATACAACGGGTGATACCTATACAGGAGCCATACCGGCACAGGCGGCTGGTACAACGATTACATTTTCAATCACAGCTGTTGATAATGAAGACGGCACCACCACATCCGCTGAATCTTCTTATATGGTGAACCCAACAGGTGGTGAGATTACAGCCATTCATGATATTCAGTATACAACAGATTCATCAGGAGACTCGCCTATGGATGGGCAAACAGTTACCATTAGCGGTATTGTAACTGCTGAATTCTGGGGGAGCAGCAGCAATAGTTATCTTTATGTCCAGGATGCGGAAGGTCCTTGGAACGGGGTTGTCTGTTTTGAATATGGCGGCTGGGATACATTTGATTTCTCATCATCCGCAGGAACGCTTCATTCAGTGGCTGAAGGGGATAGCGTAACAGTTATCGGAACAGTTGACGAATATTATTGTAGTACGTGTGATGATGGATTGACTGAGATAACTGGTGTAACTGCTGTTATTATACATGGTCCAGCAGTCAATATGATCAATCCTTCCATTGTTGCGCCCGGGCAGATTATGACCGGAGGATCTGATGCTGAAAAATTTGAAAGTTGTTTGATAACTGTTCAAGATGTAACAGTAGATAATCCAGATCTAGGTTTTGGTGAATGGTCAGTTTCTGACGGTACTAATTCCATGCGGTTAGATGACGTTTGGGATTATTATTATTATCCAGAAAATGGTCAATCTTTAGCTGAAGTATCAGGAGTTATGACTTATTCTTACGGCAATACAAAACTCCTGCCTCGTCTGGCGCGAGATATTGTTGAAGCCAACGGAGACCCGATTCGAATACAACGTATACAGCAGGTATTGTATAGTGACCTGATTAAGGCAGCTGTTGATACGAGATCAGATTCTTCTTACTTCTCAATTGGATTACATGGTTCTAGTTGGTCTCCACCAGCTGGTTCGCCAACTATAACAACCAGAGGAATTGTAACCATGCCAACAGGCTTAAGTTATGCTGGTTCTGGTGTTAAATTCATTTTTGCGGATGTAAATGGCGGTCCTTGGAGCGCAATCATGTCATATGACTCTGATTCATCTGCATTCCCGGTCTTATTTGAAGGAGACTTAGTTGAACTAACAGGCACTGTAGCTGAGTATCGTAGTGACGTTTCAAATATGACGGAAATTTGGATAACTGAACCCGTTGATATTTTAGATATCGAACAGTCCTTACCTGTTGTAGATACTGTTAATACAGGTGATCTGCGCTGGCCCACAACAGCTGAACAGTGGGGTAATGCCATGGTTCGTATTGAAGACGGTATTGTAACTAATAATGATCTCCAGTATGAAGTTTTTGCTGTAGACGATGGTACAGGATCTGTCCTGGTGGATGATGATTCTGACAGTATATATACCCATTTTGGAACCGTGGGTCCGCCTCCGGTAGGTTCACTGGTGCAATCTATGGAAGGGTGGCTTTACCATCACTATGGCAGCTATGCAGATTCAACCACCTATAAGCTATGTCCTCTTTATGTGGAAGATATTGAATTTGGTTCAGGTCCGCCATCTATAAGAGATTTATCCCGAGATCCCTGTGCCCCAACAACCAGTGATAATGAAGTGGCTGTTTCCTGTGTTATAATGGATAATTCTACAATTTCCGAAGCGTTGCTACATTATTCTGTGGATGGAGGTGACTATGTTTCTGTTGCAATGACTTCAGCTGGTGATTCCACCTTTACAGGTGTTATCCCTGTGGCCAATACCAATACGGTATACTATTATATCACAGCAACCGATGATGGTGCAGATCAGTCAGAACCAAAAACCAATATCTACCCCTATGATATTGCGCATGAGCAACTTGGGTTTCATGTATCAGATAATCTAACAATCGGCATGGTTCAGGAAACTCCTTGGTTATCAGGAAATTCATTGTATAAAGATTGTTTGGTAACCGTATCTGGAAAAGTGACTGTCGATAGTTATGATTATACTTCTGGATCATATAATTCATATGCAATGCAAAGCAGTAACAGCCAATGGTCAGGCATTTTCTTTGATGGTAGTTCTCAAAGTAGTTTAACTCTATCTCGGGGAGATAATATTACCATAACGGGAGATGTAATAGAGCACTATGGTTCAACAAAAATAATAAATGTTACTAATCCCACTATAAATAGTAATGGAAATGAAATAAATGCTTATCCCGCGCAAACCATAGATCTTATGCAAAATGCAGATGAAGTTGAATCTTATGAAGGTGTTTTGGTGAAATTGGATAATGTCACCGTTTCTGCTGTTAACCAGCACGATTGGTCTATAACAGACGCATCTGGCATGGAAGCATTGATTGATGATGATATGGCGACAATGGATGCAGACAATGCTATGAGTGAACTTGTTGAAGGGCAGCAGTTATCCTATATCATGGGAATCTTCAATTACAGTTTTGGGACTTACAAAGTTCAAATTCGTGATGTAGTAGATTTAGGTGCTACCGTTGGTATTGATGATGATGTAAAAGTAAATCCCTACGAGTATGCACTCCATGATAATTTCCCTAATCCATTCAACCCTGAGACCCAGATCCGGTTTTCCCTGGGTGGGCAGGAAAATGTCAAATTGGTCATCTATAATATCATGGGCCGTCAAGTTAGGACACTTGCTAATGGTGATTCTTTCAATTCCGGATTCCACGTAGTGAATTGGGATGGAAGAGATAACATAGGCGAGAAAGTTGCTACAGGCATGTACATTTACCGGATCAAGGCAGGTGATTTCATCGCAGACAAGAAGATGCTTTTGGTTAAATAACTTATCAATAGAGGGCGGGAAAATTATTTCCCGCCCTCAGCCACGCTACATGCGCCTTTATACTTTACTACTTTCATTCTTTTTAATTATCATTTTATCCTGCAATCGATGGGAATATGATGATCCATCTATTCAAGTTGAATCTGTTTCACCCGAGACACATTTAAGCTTGGTAGCATTAGATACTATTTGGGTTGCACCTCAAATAGACCAAAATGGAGATACAACATTATTTTATATTATTAATTATTTTGATTCATCTTTTGTGATTATTGATTCCATGTGGATTATTGATTCAACCAATCAGGACAACTCCTATTGGGCCTATGATACAAGCAATTTTATGTGGTGGGGGACGGATCTTTCTGGTGAAGATCATGGTTTTGAAACAATTTCACTTTTTGATACATCAGCATTTCATACAATCACAACGAGTAAACAGGAATTAAATTGGTGGGGTGATGACCCCGATGGCGATATTGTTGGGTATTACTATCGATGGAATACTGATTCTGATTGGATATACACTGAAAAAGAAGGTGGAATATTTTATGTCCCAATTAGGACAGAATTAGATGTTTTTTCCTTTGAGATAAAAGCTGTAGATAATGAAGGGAATGAAGATAATACACCGGCAAAATTAGTTGTGCCTGTCCAAAATTCATCCCCACAAATAACATTTCGATATTTATCTAATCCACAAATTTCAGATATTGGGGGCGATACAAGTTTTACATTTCCAACTCGAACATTTATCTGGGATTTGTATGATCAGGATGGGAATGAAACAATTACTGATATTTTTTATACATTGAATGATACTTGTGACACCTGCTGGGCTCGTTTGGCTGGGGATATTAACAGTATTACCTTAACCAATTTAGATCCGGGAATAAATTCAATATATTTAAAATGCAAAGATATTGCCGGGGCAGAAAGCGTTATGATCCAATTTCCCGATTCCACAAGACCGGATGATGCGCAAGTTTGGTGGGTAAGACCATTGATTGGTGATGTTCTTATCGTAGATGATTATCCATTGGATAATTCAAATAATACACTAAACTGGTATGCCAGCATGATGGACACCCTTGTTGGAGAAGATGGATATTCTATTTGGGAGATAGGTGATGAATTACCCTATTCAGCAACGGACCTTTCAGCTAACTTGAATTATTTTAAACATGTAGTTTGGTTTGCCGCATACAATAATACTGCTTCAGCAAATGATACCTACAATGCTGCAGAGGCTAGCCTAATCAATTTTATCATGAGTGGTGGAAATTTATTTATTAACCCTATCGATTTTGAAGATACAACATTTACATGGTTCCCCCTGGATTCTATAGTCACCATAAATCCCAATGGACGGTTAAGGTCGGGTCGAAAGGTGGAAAGCGCCATTGATTCTACATTGGATCTGGAGGTCTCCAGTTTGATTGCGGTGAAAGTAAAGGGATTCTGGCCCGATGAATCAGTATTTGAAGCAGTGACGGAATTATATCATATGGCAGACCCGCAAAGTGGCGATGGTTGGGTGGGGAATCCAACAGTTTGCAGTATAGGCCAGTACCGTGTATCACCTACAAAATTATCTGGTAAGGTCGTCTTGATGACTTTACCACTCTATGACGGGAACAGGGCGAAACTTAATGGTAATGGATCTTCCATAAAACTGTTTCAATACCTTTTTGAAGAAGAATTCATCGAATGAGAATTTTTCTTTTCATCCTTTTATCCATTTCACTTCATTCCCAGGATTTTGGGACAGTTTCTGGTCAGGTGAAAGATGCCATTTCTGGAGATGGTTTGCCCGGTGTTAATGTGATGATTAAGGGAACCTATTATGGCGCCGCAACGGATCTTAATGGGAATTTTCATATCCCAAAAATCAAACCCGGGAGTTATGATGTGGAAGTATCCATGATTGGGTACAAAATAATCTTGAATACAGGCGTGAATATCAATCCTAAAGAAACAACAGTTCTTACATTTAATCTTGAAGAAACTGTTTTGAGTTTTGGTAAAGATGTGATTGTCATGGGTAAAAAACCCCTATTTGATGTGGATGAAACATCATCTATGGTAAGAGTGAGCAAAGAGGATATTGAAAATAAGGTCGTCTCAAGTGTAGAAGATATATTGTCTGAACAAATAGGTGTCACAACGCAGGATAATGAGATTCATATTCGCGGTGGACGAATTGATGAATCCATGTTTGTGGTAGATGGTTTTTCTGTAAAGGACCCCTTGTCCGGGTATTCAGGAAATTTATTTGTGAATGCGGATGCGATCGAAGAATTGGAAATTGTCACCGGTGGATATAATGCGGAATATGGCCAGGCCATGTCCGGTGTGATCAATATTAAATTAAAGGAGGGTCGTGATTATTATGAAGGTGCAATAAAATATGCCAGTGATCGTTTTCTTTCTGGTAATTCCAATTCGGATCGAATTGAATTTAATTTTGGCGGACCGGATCTTTTCTTTCAAACTATTCCAGGTGTTTTTGGGGCTGACCTCCCGGGTCGATTCTCTTTTTTCTTAAATGGCTATGGAAAAATGTATGATGGGAATTTGCCCATCGCTTCAAAACTGTATCCGCATCGATATTGGTCATCTAATTTAATTAGTGATGAAAAATCGGACAAATTCATGGATAGATTAGCATCCCGGGAAAATAATGACTGGCATTTGCTCTATAAAATGACCTGGGAATTAACACCTCAAAAGAAATTGTTCCTCTCCTACGATGCATCCATGAATATTAACCAAGGGTACTATATGCCCCGTGCCTTTGCATCTACCTATTTCCCTTATCAGTACATGAATATCTTGGACAATTATAATACTATTACCCGAGATACACGATTAATCAATATGAACTGGACCCATACACTTTCGACCAAATCTTTCTATGAATTCACTTTGGGAAAATTTTCAACCATGGAACATAGTGCAGTCCAGGATTTGCCATGGACGGATTATCAGGAACGTCTGGACTTGGAACCTATCAATTACAATATTGATAATACGGATCAGGATGGGAATATCCAGATAACATATGGCGATGAATTTTATGATACGGGGTTTGCTCCGGAATGGTATGATCTTTCCAGTGAAAATACTCGAATGGATCTTGATTGGACCTATCACACTGAAACGCGCCATAAACTGAAAACAGGGTTTGAACATACCATCACAGATATCCAGGTTTTGGATATAGATGAGCCATGGAGCGGTTCATCCGGTTTTGGAGCTAACTATGACAGTTACAATGCGAAAACTTATTTTGGGGCTTTTTATTTCCAGGATCGAATCATTTTTGAAGGCATGACCCTAAATATTGGTTTTCGGACGGATTATTGGATACCCGGTCGATATGTGGAGGATGCCATCCAGGACACAAGTAATATCATTATTACGGATGAAGCTCGAGTCATATTTGAAGAAGAAACATTCGATTTTCCCTGGGCAGGTGATCCTTTTAAAATGAAAGCAAGAATAAGTCCCCGGTTTGGAATCTCTCATCCGGTCACCGATAATGATGTCCTTTATTTTTATTATGGCCATTTTTCGCAATTGCCTACGTTTCAATATGTATATGCTAAAATAAACTCTAAATCTCAATCGACATATCAGGTTTTTGGGAATCCTAATTTGAATCCGAAAACAACGGTGCAATATGAATTGGGCGTAAAACATAGATTCAGTGAAGACCAGGTTTTGGAACTGAAAGCCTATTGGAAGGATATGTTTGATTATGAAACATCCCAGACCATTCGTCCTTCAAATCCAAAATATGCACACTTGTCCTTTAATATGTATTTTAATGCAGACTATGCCCGCGCACGGGGAGTAGAAGCGATCTTGAAAAGCAGGTTATGGCGAAACTGGTATCTTGACCTGAATTTCAATTACAGTATTGTAACGGGAAAAAGTTCATCACCTTTAGATAACCTTTTGGTCCAGGCAGGACAGTTATCAGAAAAACCATTAGGTGAAAATTTCATGAGTTGGGATCGACCCCTTCATTTTTTTGCAAATGTTTCCTACAATCATCCCAAGAATTGGGGTGCGTCTGCCCGGATCGAATTTGAGTCAGGCAGGCGCTACACCCGCTCAATTCAGGATACTATTATTTATGTAAATGAACAGCCTTACTATGAAGGTCCCAGAGAAGACGATCGCCCCTATGCCTACATCAGTGAAACGCCAAAACAAAATATTGAACTGAAAATTTTTAAAACTTTCAAGTTTAATTGGTTAAGGATCAAATCTTATGTTGAGATTGAGAATGTGTTGAATCAATTAACACCTCGTCGTGTGAATCCTTATACGGGTCGTGGATATGAACCGGGGGAAACTATTGGCTATCATTTAGCAAATAGTCCTAATCCAAATACGGATCCATCAAGATACAATAAACCCAGAACTATGGAAGTTGGTATTCAGGTGAATTTCTGATGAAAAGATTATTACACATCATTTTCATAATTGGGCTGCTTATTTCTTTTGGATTGGGACAAAACCTTTTCCCCATTCTGGGTGGACAGCGGTCCGGTACATCTGTATTTACTTTTTTAAATATTGGTGTGAGTGCCCGTGCAGTGGGAATGGGCGAATCTGTTGTAGCATTGAATCAGGATGCATCCAGCGTCTATTATAATCCCGCTGCCATTGCCCAATTGGATAAAACCGATATTTCCCTTTCCCAGATCCAATGGCCTGCAGATATCAATTATGATTATTTCAGTATGACACGCCAGTTATTGGACCGACATTATATTGGCGTAAGTGCAGGAATTCTTCATATGAAACCTATGATGGAAACAACGGAATATCATCCTGATGGCACAGGGAATTATTTCACATTTCAAAATAGATTTATTGGGCTGACCTATGGTGCAAAAATGACTGACCGATTCAGTTTTGGAATTACATTTAAACATGTGTCAGAAGATATGGCTGATTATGGGATGAATGCCGTGCTAATGGATATGGGAACCTTTTATTGGACAGGATATAAATCGTTGCGATTCTGTGCATCTTTATCCCATTTCGGGAAACAAGTTTCTCCAACCGGTTCCTATCAGAAACGGATTCTGGACAGAAGTTCTGGTCTGGAAATTATTGAACAAACGGATTTTGCTAAATTTTCTCCACCAACACAATTCAGAGTTGGCGGTGCCTTTGATCCTATTGATCAAAATAACCAGCATTTAACCATATCCCTTCAGTTAAATCACCCGGTGGATAATGCAGAATATATTGTAACGGGGTTGGAATACTCTTTTATGGAAATGTTGTTTCTCCGTTTGGGATATAAATCTAATAAAAAAGAAGAGAATATGACTTTTGGGGCAGGATTTGTTATTCCGGTGGGCGGTATGAAAATCAGGGCAGATTATGGCTATGCCAATTTTGAACATTTATCGGATCCGAAACGATTCAGTATCGGGTTCTCATTGTGAAAGTAAATTATTATTTATCATGAAACGCCAATATTTTAATCTCATTTTTCTGTCCATGATGGTCATTTCATGTGTGGATCGATTTAGGATTCCAAATGATATCAATCAACAAGATTCCGGTAATTTTGGAGCAGGGGATACGTCTTTTTTACAATTAAATCCTGTATGGAATTCTGCTCATGGTTTAAGCCAGCCTGTAGAAATTTCCATTGCTCAAGACGGACGAGTCTATGTGGCCGATGCGGGAGTTAATTCAATTCTAGTCTTTGATCAAAATGGTAATTCTCCAACGGGATTTGATGCATTGAAAGGATTGGTTGATTCAGAAACAAATGGTATTACACCCATTGATGTTGACATTGATAAAAAAATGAATGTGTTTTTTATTGATGGATCACAACGTATTTTTTTATGGAACCAAAATTGGAATGATGTTGGGATTAACAATGTTTCGGTCAGTGGGTCTTTTCTTCATATGGAGACGGGTGTTGTTGTCATTGATACAGTTGGATCTGCTACCTGGCTTTCTTATTTAAATAATCCGGAATATGAATTGATTGCGCCAGAATTTTCGAATGACCAGAGTTTAATCGACTCTTTATTATCGCCCCATTTATTTTTTGATGGGCGAGATGAGAAAAATATACTAAAAGATATTCATTATGATTCGGACTCCAGCAAATTCACCGGGTTAACATCACCGTCCGACAATGAAAATATGATTTTCGTTACAGATAATTATGGCGGCATTAACAATCAATACAGAATTGTGCAAATAAATTTTCAAAAATCAATGCTTTTAGAATTGGCAACGGGTGATACTGTTTGGGCATATACAGGTGAATTTGGTTCGACGGTAAAAGGATATGGAACTGGCGCTGGAACGGTGAATCAACCATTAAGTCTAGATGTGGATTATCAAGGAAATTTGTACTACACTCAGGTAGGTAATTATTTCCCAATTCATATGATTATTCCAAATTTATCAGGTGATTTTGCAACATACTCTTCAGGGTTTCAACCTGAAGCTGATGATATTATGGATGCAAATTATTTCGTGAATCCTTTTGATGTTGCTGTAGATAAAGATAAAAATGTTTATGTTGTAGATTCTTCAAATTCAGATGTAACTGTATTTCATTCAAATGGGGACTATTTTAAAAAAGCCGGTTATAATTCCAGTGAAGATACACTCTCATTTATGAATGAACCAGTTGCCGTTACTGTTGATCAACGTGGTGTCGTCTATGTTTGCGATAAGGGAGATGGCTCAATTTATAGATTTAAATTATCCAATACTTTGGACGAGGATATAAACCCGGAAAATTGATGAGATTAATATTAAAATCGATGGTTTTACTTTACGTGTTGTCTGTATTAAATGGGCAGTCTAATGAAGTATCTTATGTCCGTTATTTTGAAGATGACCATAATTTTATTTCAAATCTCTCTATGATGGCCACGAATCGACGTGGAATTAAACATCTCGTTGTAAGTTACAATGAAAAAAACTATCCAGTAAAAATTGAAAGAATATTAGCAAATGGTAGTCTCGAAAAAAGGGAAATGCTCAAATACGATGAGTCGGGAAAACTAATTGAACGAGGGGAATATTCAGAGAATTGGTACTATTTAAAATTAACCATTATTGGTGATTCAGAACCTTGGGCCCAAGAATTTAGGGCTTGGCGATATGCAAAGAATGAACCATTAACATTTACAGATCAACGGACATATTTTACGATTCAAGATGGACAGCAAGTATCTAAGGTTGAATTTGAAACTATTGACGGTCAAAAATATGGTCAAATTGAATTAGATTATGATTATTTAGGAAATTTACATGAAGAGCGTTGGCGAGATTTACCTTCTGCTCGAATTATCCGACGTTTCAAATATAAATTTGATATTATGGCAGAAGTAACACAAATCTGGGAATTCGGTCTTGATGGTGAATTATTATCTCATGTAGCTATTAATCAAGCTCCTGCTGATCAACTATATAAAACCCCACCGCCACGATCTCATAACACGTTAGATGAAGTTGATATTATTGCTAAAGAAATAAAGGCAAGTCGTATAATTGTCCCATTTGCAGGCATAATTCCTAAAACCATTTTTGATGAACTTATTACAGTCAAAGGGGATAGGATTATGATAGATTTTGTTGATTTAACAGATAGTGGTATCAAATTTAGAATGGATGGAGAAATGGATGTTATGACAATTCCATTTTATCGTGTCCGTACTTTGACATCCCGAATGGGTGATGTAATTTACCCCAAACCAATTCATATTAAGACACAATGACAAATAAAACATTTATTTCAACTATCTTTATAATCGGATTAATATTTGGACAGGCGTATCCACCGCCTACCGATTTAATTACAATACCTACTGCAGGGACATTGGCCCGTGGAAGTTTTTCTATGGATATGCGTATCCAAGATGAAGGTGGCATGATTATGGGCTTAAGTGCAGGTATTACAGATCGATTCCAATTTGGATTATCATTTGGTTCACCAAACCTAATTGGAGATGATAGTTTACGATGGTATCCTAGGCCAGAAGCCACTGTGAAGTATTTGATTATTGATGAAAGCATGTCATTACCAGGAGTCTCTTTTGGTATCAATACTCAAGGTTTTGGAAATTTTCATACAGATGATTCTTTAAAGCGTTATGATACAAAAGCGTATGGTGCTTATTTAGCCGCTTCAAAAAATTGGAAATCTCCTTTAGGAAATATGGGGCTTCATTCTGGGATAAATTATAACTTTACCGAAACAGCAGATGGTGATACAGATCCAAATATCTTTTTTGGGTTAGATGTTGAATTAAATCCGGAATTTTCACTTTTAATGGAATATAATAGCGCCCTCAATGAAAATAATATGACTGCTAAGGATATGTCAATCAGCAAAGGTGGATATTTGAATGCAGCATTTCGATGGTCATTTGTTGAGTCTCTTCATCTTGAGTTGCATTTTAGTAATCTGTTATTTGATGATGAAAAAGTAGATTACTTTAAACGGGAAATTAAAATTACTTATATTGAATATTTCTAAAAGGAAACCATCATGAATAAAATCATTCTCATTATAATTGTTTGTATCTCTTTTTTATTTGGGGTTGATTCATCCTTTCAAGCAGGAGTCTCTTTTTATGATGCTCGCTCAGAAAACTCTAATGGGTTAGTTGCAAATTCTATACAAATTGATCAAGCAATTAATGAATTTAAGAAAGTAAGTCAGGATCAAGAATTAGATGCAGGAATTTATTTACTTCGATGTTATTACTTTAAAGGAAAGTTTGTAGAACAAACTGAAAAAAATAAAAAAATTATTTTCAATCTTGGTAAAGGACTCGGGGAAGAATTAATACAAAAATATCCAAATTCTGCTGCAGTTCGATATTGGTATTTAGCAAATTTAGGAAGTTGGGCAGAAGTATATGGTTTATTTGCAGCTGCAAAAGAAGGTGTATCAGATTTAATGAGAAACCACTCTAAAAAAATTATAGAACTAGATCCAAATTATTGGAATGGTGGTGGACATTTTATGTTGGGAGCAGTTCATTATAAATCTCCATATATCCCTTTTATTCTTTCTTGGCCGAAAAATGATAAGGCGGTTAAATATTTGACAAAAGCATTTGACACTGGGAAATCAACTCCGGCACAAATTGTTTATTTATCCCGAGCCTTATATAAAGACGGGCAAATAAATAAAGCCAAGGATTTATTAACTAATCTCATAGCAATGCCACTTTCAGAAGATGAGCCTACCGAAGATTTAGAGCAACAAACTGCTGCAAAAGAATATTTAAGTGATTGGAAATAACCTATGAGGTTTCTACTACTTACATTTACTTTATTTTTATCTCTAATTACTGCACAGGATGCCCCTTCAAAAATATATTGGAATAGCCTTGCTACAGCTGTCAATGTAGGTGTACCACTTGCAGATGATGAATCATTAAGAGGTGGGAGAGTTCAAATACAAGTAAGTTTTGACCAAGGAAAAACATTTTCTGATTTGGGTAATCCATCTATTATTGAAAAAGGCGATATTGACGATTTAAAAGATGTTTCAATTTCGAGTGATTTATTTGAATCTATGGCTGGGTTTAAGGAAGGCGGAGAAGCACGTTTTGTTGCCAAAATATGGGACAAAGCAGGGAATAATATGCTTGGGGAAGTCAGTGACAGTATTCTAACAATTGATGAAACAATTCCACTTATTGATTTATTGGAAGTTCTTTCATCAAATAATTTAAATTCAAATTTAGCCAATTCCACTGATTCAATTACATTCACACTTAAAACAAGTGAACCAATTGAATCACCTTTGTTTGTTATTAATGGTGATGATTATCCTGCAGTGGGAGATGGAAACACATGGATGACTGTTTATCCTGCAGAAGATGCGGATGATGGAGATATTGCATTTGAAGTAGAATTTTATGATTTAGCAAAAAACCCAGGTAAGGTTACCACTGTAACTTCAAATGGTAGTGTTATAACAAAGGATGGAACAATACCTGAGTTAGACAATATTCAATTATTTACATCAAATAAGTATGATTCCCTATTGGCAGTAAAAGGAGATACGGTTTTTTTAACGTTTAAAGCTTCTGAACCAATTCGTGATTTAAATATTATCTTGAATCTTAATCAAGCTATTTTTATACCGAAAGACAGTATTTCTTTTTCTTATTACCATGTATTTACTGAACTGGATACTGAAGGTGTAATTTCTATTGCGCTTGAGTTTAATGATATGGCTGGGAATGCGGGTGAGTTAGTAGATGAAACAACTAATGATATTGAAATCACATATGATATGACGCCACCTTCATCTTTTAAAGTTGAAACAGTTGAATCTATATCAGGTGGAATACGTAAACAGTCAAAAAAGAGTTCAGCCGAATTAGATGAAAATGTAGATGAACCTACACTTTTTGGAATTCCCGAATTATACTTAATGATTATTTCGGGTGTTATAGGACTATTTTGTTTGCTGGTATGGGCATCATGGTTTAAAATATTCTCAAAGGCTGGACAAGCAGGTTGGAAGGTATTTATCCCTTTTTTCAATATATTTGTTTTTACTAAAGTAGTACAAAAACCAGTTTGGTGGATAGCATTTTATTTAATTATTCCGATTGGATATATTATGGCTGCTTTACAAATTTCGAAATTATTTGGTAAAAAATTAGTTTTTTCAATCGGGCTTATTTTTCTACCATTTGTTTTTTACCCAATATTAGCATTTGGAAAATCAGCTGTTGGTGAGTTGCAGTTAGAATCGGAGCCTAAGAAAAAAACTAAAACAAAAAAGAAA
>Ga0233445_1001573_pt1 | contig 17056 bp, 15 predicted proteins | sample SI_124_October20_5_FD_182779 | JGI IMG/M metagenome (GOLD analysis project Ga0233445, IMG submission 182779) | Seawater microbial communities from Saanich Inlet, British Columbia, Canada - SI_124_October2016_100_MG | ecosystem: Environmental > Aquatic > Marine > Inlet | place: Canada: British...
TGCCAAAGGCATGACGGCCACACAACCCATTTCTTCGAATCGCTTGGCAATAATCGGGTCATCACTGGTATAAACCATCACATCAAAACCGTCTTTAATTAATAGATCTGCCGCCTCTAAAGTGGCCGGAATATCTGGATACAAAGTTTTTTGATCACCCAACACTTCCAGCTTTACTAACTTATGTCCATCCAATAGCTCTCGAGCCAATTTACACGTACGCACTGCATCAACCGCCGTATAACAACCCGCCGTATTGGGCAAGATGGTATAACGGTCTGGTGGAATAATGTCTAACAAATTGGGTTCATCCGGATTCTGCCCAATATTGGATCGCCGAATAGCCACCGTGACAATCTCAGCCCCACTGGCGACAATGGCGGCTTCTGTTTCGGCCATGTCCTGATACTTCCCAGTACCAACCAGCAAACGTGATTGATACTGTTTTCCAGCGATTATTAAAGGTGTTTCTGCCTGCATAGCCTTCGTCCTTGTCTATAATTTATCTTTGCTTAACGGATGAATACCGTATTAACCGCCTACCCCCCACCAATGGCATGGACAATTTCAATACGATCTCCGGTCTGTAGAAGGTGACTATGGTATAAACTACGCGGAATAATTTCCAAATTGACTTCCATGGCGATGCGTTTCCCACCTAAATCCAGATGATTAACTAAATCAGCCGCACTAGCACCTTCTTGAAGACTCAACAAGTCGCCATTTACAGTAATATCCATCAGTTTCAAACCTTCTACCTAGCTATTTCTAAAAACAGTATATTATCACTTCTGTAACGGATCACTAAACGAAATGTTTTCTCCAACCACACACCACAAAAACTATCCATTTACCTATCTTGATAATTATCAATGCACCTAAGATCCATTAATTTTACTTTACAACGTAAAAATATATCGTATAGAATATACCTATGGATGGAACGCCTTCAACAGTTTGTTTTCCAACGGTTGACCGCACAGGAAAACCGGAGTGCATTCGACAGAAAATATCAGTCGAAAGCAAAGTGAGCTACCGCAAACGTTGGCTGGCTAAAGGCGTATGCTTCTGTCATAAAGACCTGCAAAAAGCGACTAAAGACTGGTCAAAGTCCTTATATCGACGTTACGACAATGCCGTTTTATGGCCACAACGGGAATATTACCTTCCTCCCAGCTTAACTTCTCCACACTGTTTACTCGCACTGACCTTACTAGATCAGCGCCTACGCTTCCCCAGTGAGATGCAGGACACCAGCCCCATTTGTGCCACAGGATTTATCGATGAAAACTTCCATATTCATCCTACACCACAATTTGAAGATCAACTTCATCAGTTACTAAAATGGATTATTAATGGCCATCCTCTCTCCGTATTGATCTATCCTAAAACACAACCACTTTCTACTGATGAGCAGAAACTTCTCGCTAGCCTTGACGCCGCAGACGTGACTTTACATCCCGCCGAAACGTTAGATGAATTATCTGAATATTGGCGACAACCGATTGAACACCATGAAGAACAACCACACGCATTAGCAGACGAACCCTTACCCACATCAGAACACACTTCTGGTATACGATATGGATTACACTTATTGGGACAACGCTGCTTTAACAAACAACGTCCTGTGCGCAGTTTTTTCAACCTACTATTTCCAATAATTTTAGTCGGAATATTATCCTCCGCCTTTCTAGCCGACAACGATGCCTTCCGACACGTGGGTGAAGACGGCGGCAACATGATGAACGAATGGGTGAATCGTCTCGTCAAAAAACGTGCTGACGATCCTCCCCCACCCCCACTTAAAAATGATCAGGGACAATTTGACCTTGAACATTTATTGTCCAACCACAACTCAGAAAAACTGGCTCAGCATCTAATTAAAGAAGCCACCCCTACCGCACTGGCGGCCACCGGCTGGTTGTATTATCAACAACAACGTTCAAAAAAGCCTTAGATTATTTTCGTCAATCCGCTCGAGATAAATCTTCCGAAGGCGTATTAGGGTTAAGCGTTTTATATCGCAAAGGACTTGGTGTTAAACAAAGCTCATCCCGCGCAGACAAATTTTTAAAAAAGGCTCATCTGTATCGGGAAAAACAACAAGGCGAGAAAATCACCCAACTCGAGATGTATTATCATCCTTGATACAGCCGCGACAGATTTCAACCACTTCATCTACCGCATGAACACGCGCTTTCCCCAACGCCGCATCTTGCATCGTCTTTAACGACACTCGATCAGCCAACAAACGCTGCAAATGACCCTTTAAAATAGGCGCCGTTAACGACGACTGCGGCTGTAAAATAGCGGCTCCCGCTGCACTTAAAAAACGCCCATTTTGTGTTTGATGATCGTCAACAGCATACGGAAAAGGCACCAAAATAGACGCTACCCCAGCACAAGCCAATTCAGCAACCGTTAATGCCCCTGAGCGACAAATGACCAAATCTGCCCACGTATACGCCGCTGCCATGTCGTGAATAAATTCGGTAACACGAACACCGGCCACATCACCATAAGCCGCTTTAACCGATTCTTCGTTGTTTTTTCCACACTGATGCCACACTTCTGGACGACCACCCTCAGGCAGCTGTCGAATCGTCTCTGGAACTAAACGATTAAAGACTTCCGCCCCTAAACTCCCGCCAAAAACCAATAATCGTGGCACACCCGAATTAGACACATTTCCTGTCTTGTTCGCCAAACTACAAATATCTTCCCTGACCGGGTTACCCGTATGGGTCACCTTATATGTCATGGCTGGACTAAAAGTTTGTGGAAATGCTTCACAAATTTTACTCGCCACACGCGATAATAAACGGTTGGTTAATCCAGCCACAGCATTTTGCTCATGAATCACCAACGGCACCCCTAATACTCTGGCCATCACGCCACCCGGGCCGGTGACAAATCCTCCCATACCTAAGACTAATAAGGGATTTTGACGTCGTAAAATAAAGAACACCTGCCACAATGCCCGACACAACGACCACAGCCCTTGTATACGTTGCCACCACCCTTTACCACGCAAACCACGCACATTCACCCACTCCACTGGAAAACCGGCCTCGGGAATCACGCGTGCTTCCAAACCACGACGACTGCCCAACCAAACAATGGGGTAACCTAACTGCTGTAATTTTTTTGCTACAGCCAAGGCTGGAAAGACGTGCCCCCCAGTACCACCAGCCATCACCAGAATAGGACGCTTTGTTCTCTGACCATTCATTACCCACTCCCTTTTCTGGCACCATAGCGCCGTTTCTTCGGCCTGCGATTTTCATAATCAATGCGTAATAACAACCCCAACACAATACACATCACCAGCAAACTACTGCGGCCATAACTCATCCACGGCAAGGTGAGTCCTTTAGTGGGCAACAATCCCAAATTTACTCCAATATTGATAAACATCTGAATACTCACCCAAATGCCGATACCATAAGCCGAAAAAGCCGCAAACGATTTTTTCAGCACCATCGCCTGATTCCCAATGGTGAAAATACGCACCAGTACCCACACAAATAAAGCAATCACACTTAAGGAACCGGCAAACCCCAGTTCTTCTGACAAAATAGCAAACATAAAGTCGGTATGCGCATCCGGTAAATACGCCAACTTCTGAATACCATTACCCAAACCAACACCCCACCAATCTCCCCGACCAATGGCAATCAACGCCTGAGATAATTGATAATCCGTACTAAAAGGGTCGTCCCAAGGATCTATAAAAGATGACAAACGCGTTAGCCGATAAGGGGCCTGAATAATCAACCAGCTCATCGCCCCAGATACCAACAAGGTAAAGATCAAAAACTGCCATAAACGCACACCACACAAAAACAACATCCCGAGCGCTACCGCCAGCATCACGCCGAGTGCCCCATAATCCGGCTCCATCAGTAATAAACCACCAATAACAAATAGAAAACCCAGCGGCTTTAAGGCACCCCACAACTGATCGCGCAACTCGGAAATATAACGCGCGATAAATCTGGCAAAAAACAAAATTAAGGTTAATTTCATCAATTCGGAAGGCTGAAAACCTATCACCAACCAACGGCGACTACCATTAACCTCGCGACCAATACCTGGAATTAAAACCAATACCAACAAGAATATGCTAAATAAAAACAACACACCCGCATAGCGTTCACACCACTCGATGGATAAATGCGCCACTATGGCCCAAGCCACACCTAAGCCAACCACAACAACAACCAACTGATCAACAAACATTTTCCACGGAGATCCGTGTTGAATAGTGGAGAAATTAACGGAACTGGACGCTAACATAATCAGCCCCAACAACAATAAACCACCCACAGCCAACAAGAGGCTTTGATCAATATCTTCCATACCTAAGCGATTACGTTTTGGCATAAGCAAGCACCTGTTCGATAAAATGATCCCCTCGCTCGGAGAAATTTCGATACCAATCAAAACTGGCACAGGCAGGAGAAAGTAATACGGCATCGCCTTGGTTAGCCAAACGCGCGGCAACCAATACAGCCTCTGTCATCGTACTGGCCGGGATAACATTCACCCCCTCGCGCACGAACAACTCACCAATAGTCGGACCATCCCGACCAATTACCACAACAGCCCGTAAATTTTCGATCAAACGAAGCAAAGGTGAAAAATTCGCCCCCTTACCTTCTCCACCGGCGATTAACACCACCTTTCCACGGATTGTTGAGTCAACCCCGCGCACAGCGGCCAACGTCGCCCCGACATTCGTCCCCTTGGAGTCATTAATCCAGCACACACCCTGCCACTCCATCACCTGTTGCGTGCGATGCGATAACCCACTGAATTTTTTTAAGGTAGTCAACATCGCCTGATGCGGCAAGCCAATCGCATGACCTAAGGCCAACGCTGCCAAGGCATTTTCCACATGATGTAAACCGGGTAATTTAAGTTCATTTATCGCCATCAGATGGCTACCCTCGTAGGTAATTCTATCGCCTACCACGCCCCACTGCCCCGTATCCGGGGCATCCAAACCAAAGGTAACCACGGCCGCATCGCTCAGCGGCAACATACTAACCACTCCTTTATCCTGACGATTTAGCACAGCCGTAGACACTCCACGAAAGATCTTTTTCTTGGCCGCTCCGTAATCGTCCAAACCGGTATAGCGATCCATATGATCAGCAGACAAGTTTAATACCGTAGCCGCTTCGGCATTCAACGCATCCGTGGTTTCCAACTGAAAACTGGATAACTCCAACACGACAAAGTCAGCCTTTTCCTGAGTTAATAAGTCTAACGCAGGAATGCCAATATTCCCGCCCAAATGACAACGAAAACCGGCTTGTGTAATCATTTCTCCCAATAAAGTGGTCACCGTAGACTTGCCATTGGAACCACTAATGGCGATAACTGGTGCGGTATTGTGTTCTACAAACAGCGCGATATCCCCTAGAACCGTCACACCCTGTGCACGGGCAAGCTGAATCTCCGGATGTTGTAACGAAACCCCAGGACTGACAATTAAACGATCCGCCTTTGTCAGAAGCTCTATATCGAACCCGTGATACACGGGAGCATGAGAAAAATCTTTCTGAAATGCGGATAAAGCCGGTGGGTTTGGGCGCGAATCCATAACAATAAAATCACGTCCACAGCGCTGCAGAAACCGCGCACAGGATATTCCTGTTTGACCTAAACCGATAATGACATCAAAGGACATACGGTATTTTCCGAGTTAACGCACCTTTAGCGAGGCCAAACCAATTAAGACCAAAATAACGGTAATAATCCAGAATCGAACAATCACTCGGGGCTCAGGCCAACCTTTGAGTTCGAAATGATGATGGATTGGTGCCATGCGAAAAATTCGTCGTCCGGTTAATTTAAACGAAGCCACTTGCAAAATCACCGACACCGTCTCCATCACAAAGACGCCACCCATAATCAATAAAACCAATTCCTGCCTGACAATAACGGCTACCACGCCCAAAGCGGCGCCCAAAGCCAAGGCGCCAACATCGCCCATAAAAACCTGTGCCGGATAGGTGTTAAACCACAAAAAACCCAAACCAGCCCCCACCATAGCCCCGCAGAAAATGATGACTTCTCCGACATTCTCTACATAAGGAATACCCAAATAGTTAGCGAATGCCCAGTGACCCGACAAATAGGCAAATAAACCCAAGGCACCAGCGACCATCACTGTTGGCATAATGGCCAAACCATCTAAGCCGTCTGTCAGATTCACCGCGTTACTAGAACCCACAATCACAAAATATGTGAGTAGGATGTAAAACCCGCCCAAAGCAATCGACACATCTTTAAAAAATGGCACAATTAGGCTGGTTTCTGCCGGAGATACCGCATGTCGATAAAGAAAAGCCGCCGCACATAAGGCAATGACTGACTGCCAAAAATATTTGGATCGGGCCGACAAACCTTTGGAGTTCCGGTATACGATCTTTTTGTAATCATCAACAAAACCCACCACGCCAAAGGCCAAAGTAACTAATAAGGCCACCCAAATATAGCGATTACTTAAATCAGCCCATAACAAGGTCGCCACACTAATGGCGACTAAAATTAAGGCACCTCCCATGGTTGGCGTACCGGCCTTACTCAGATGGGATTGCGGTCCATCATCACGAATAGTCTGACCAATTTGGTGAAAACTTAAACGTTTAATCAGTAAAGGACCGACCCATAAAGAAAACAACAAAGCCGTTAGAACCCCCAAAATCGCCCGTAGAGTTAAATACTGAAAAACATTAAAGCCGCTGTAAAATTGTTCCAGTATTTGGGCCAACCATAATAACATCAGTCAAATTCCTTTTTCTGTAACGCCTGAATCACCCGTTCCATACGCATAAAGCGTGAGGCTTTTATCAAAAGAGTGACGTTTTCTCCAACGGCACGTTGTTCTTCAATAAACGTTTTAAGATGTGTCACTAAGGGACTAATCTCGCTAAACGACTGACCTCCAGAAAAGCCATTTAAAGCATGACTGGCTAATGACCCCAACGTCGTTAAGCCATCGATACCTGCCGTTTTTGCCTGAACACCTGCCGCCTCATGCAACGCCTCTGCGTCCGCCCCTAATTCTCCCATATCACCCAGCACCAGCATACGCTTACCCCGTACATTGGACAAGACATCAATGGCCGCCAACAAAGAGTCTGGATTAGCATTGTAACTGTCGTTAATCAACTGACTTTGCCCATAGCCGGACACAAACTGTAAGCGCCCTTTCACCGGAAGAAAGTTTTCCAAGCCTTGCACGATATGCTGCGGGGAAACACCTAACGCTAAAGCTCCAGCCGTGGCGGCCAAAGCATTCATCGCATTATGTCTACCGGACACAGATAAACGCACACTCATACTTCCTTCTGGGGTCATCATGTCCAAACGTTGCCCATTTTCTATTCCATGTACGGTAGCTTTCACATCCGCGTCCTCCGACATCAAACCAAACGTCAGCATCTGAAAATCACGCGTCTTCTCACGCCACAAAGGCGCATGAATATCATCGGCATTAAATACAGCTATCCCATCAGAAGATAAGCCTGAAAAAATCTCGGCTTTGGCCTTAGCAACTTTTTCTACACTACCGAACCCCTCTAAATGGGCGCGACTGGCATTATTCACCAACGCCACATCTGGTTTTGCCAATTGTGTTAAATAAGCAATTTCACCCGCATGATTCGCCCCCATTTCAATCACTGCATGACGAGAGCTATCCGTTAAGGCAAAGAGTGTCAGCGGCACACCAATCTCGTTATTCAGGTTTCCTTTTGTCGCACACAACGTTTCTTCCGCAACGAGCAATTGTGACAAAATACTCACCAGCATTTCCTTCACCGTGGTTTTACCATTACTCCCAGTTAAGGCAATTAACGGCAAACGAAATTGCTGACGCCATGCAGCAGCCAGTTTTCCCAAAGACAAGCGCGCATCATTCACCTGTATACACGGTTGTTTATACGCAGTCACTTCGCTGGTTATCGCCGCGATAGCCCCTTGAGAAAAAGCCTGTGATAAAAAGTCATGGCCATTAAAATTAGGCCCCTTCAAAGCCACAAACAAATCCCCCAGCGACACCGACCGACTGTCTGTACATATGCCTTTAATATTTGGAGAATGCGGCAAGGTAGGTTGCTCTAACGCCTGACATACAAAATCTAAAGTCATCATACTGTTAATCTCACTCCTGCCTGCAGCAATCGATGGCACACCTTATCATTAGACAACCCTTGAATTTCCACCCACTTACGCGCTGAAGCTTTGCCGCCAACAATTTTTACTGCCTTTGGCGTAAGTTCTAAACATTCGGCTAATAACCGTTCCACAGACTTATTGGCTTTTCCCCGCTCGGCTGGCGCTCGCACACAGACCTTAAGTGCTTGACCTAACCAGCCAACCAAGGCATCTCGAGAAGAACCCGGCACGACTTTTACTGCCAAACGCATTAGTCGCCTCTTTCTGTGGTTTTGTTAAAAAGAGCTTCCACACATTCTCGATCACTAAAAAACAAACGCTCTCCCTGTACCCATTGATAATCTTCATGTCCTTTACCGGCAATGAGCACAATATCCTCAGGTTGAGATTGTGTAATGGCCCAACGAATGGCCTGTCCACGATCAGATATCACCATAACCTGATCGGGATGTAATAACCCCTGCGCAATCTGTTCAATGATTTTTTCCGAAGGCTCAAAACGTGGGTTATCGTCGGTCAAAATAACGTTATCCGCTAGCCGTTCAGAAATCTCCCCCATCAAGGAACGTTTACCTTGATCTCGATTACCTCCACAACCAAAGACACAAGTTAAACGGGATGTTGACGGATGATGTAACCGCAAAGCTGTCAGGGCTTTTTCCAAGGCATCAGGCGTATGGGCATAATCAATGACCACCGTGGGCTGATCACTTGTCGTTTTTTCGATATATTCCATCCGCCCGTTCACCGGCGTTAAAGATTCCAAAACCGGCTTCATGCTAATTAACGACTGTCCAGACGCACGCCACGCGGTCACCACCGCCAATAAATTATCGACATTAAAACGTCCCCATAAACGAAGCTGAAGGGCTATGGTCGTGTCACCATCATGTATCTGCAAGCTCAGTCCTGACGACGTAAAACAAACATCTGTTGCCCAAATACACGCGGCCAAAGAAGGATTCGATACCCTCGAATTTTGGCTATAACCCCAAATAGATACCTCCGGAGATAACACCGGAAAAATATCCTGACTAAATGGATCATCTAAGTTTAATACCACCCAACACAAGGCCGGCATCTTGAATAAACGTTTTTTCGCTTCACGGTACGCCACCATAGTACCGTGGTAATCTAGATGGTCTCGGGACAAGTTGGTAAACACCGCTCCCTGAAAACGAACGCCCGACACACGATGCTGATGCAAACCGTGGGAAGAGACTTCCATCACCATACCGATATCTTGTCTTTGAACCGCCTCCGATAACAACGCTTGCACACTCACAGAAGAAGGCGTGGTATGGCCAATATCGTTAAGTACCTCTCCGGCATAACCACAACCCAACGTCCCCAACACAGCATAATTCTCACCAACAGACTGCCAACATTTGGATAACCAATGACTACACGTCGTCTTGCCATTTGTACCGGTCACTCCGATCACATTCAACCGATGCGAAGGGTTATCAAAAAAACAACCCGTTAAGTGACTAACCCAAACGCTTAATTTGGGTATAGCAATACACGGAAGAGGACAACCCGAAGGGATAGAAACTTCGTCAGAGGGCTCCCACAAAACCGCTACAGCACCTTGTGTAATGGCTTGAGAAACGAACGAAAGACCGTGTCCATTCACTCCCTGACAGGCGAGAAATAGTGATCCTGGTCTCACTGCACGACTATCCATAGATACGCTACTGATTACCACGTCTTGGCTCACCATACGCAACTTCTCTAACCAAGCGGCACAACCATCAGGGCACCACTCTTTTTGAAAAGATTCCGCCAATAACGCATACAGCTGTTTATTCATTGGTATTATCTGTCCGGAGGAATATTTAATAAACGCAACGCATCCGTCATCACATCAGCAAACACCGGAGCCGCTACCACCCCGCCATAATAACCACCAGTAGACGGATTATCGACAATCACCACCATAATCAGTTGCGGATCACTAACCGGAACGATTCCGGCAAATAAAGACAGGTATTTATCCACATAACCCGTCTTTCCTATCTTATGTACGGTACCCGTTTTTCCGGCTACCCGATAACCGGGAACGGTAGCACGCTTTCCTGACCCCGCCTTAGAGACTACCTGCTCCATCATCCGTAAAACACTATTTGCCACCTTTGGCTGGAAAACAACCTGACCTGTGGGGTTTTTCTGACGTGGTAAAATACTTAAGGGCATCAACCGACCTTGATTGGCAAAAACAGTATAAGCCTTCGCTAATTGCAAGGCCGTTACTGACAAACCATAACCGTAAGCATGAGTACAACGATCAACTTTTTGCCAGCGTTGAAAGTCGCTTAACTTTCCTCCTGATTCTCCCGGCAACGTACTTTCTGTTGTCATCCCGAACCCGGATGCAGACAGGCTCGCAGAAAACATTTCTGCAGGCATCTTCAAAGCAATTTTACAAACACCCACATTACTAGACTTTCGAATTATGGTCCCCATATCAATAGATCCATAATTCTTAAAATCCCGTACCGTATAATCCTGAATTTGCAAGTATCCGGGAGAAGTATCAATCACGGTGTTTTCTGTAACAATCTGGTTTTCTAAAGCGATAGCCATAGTAAAAGGTTTAATCGTAGAACCTGGCTCAAAAATATCCGTGGCTGCACGATTACGGTAACGTAAACTCTGTCGTTCTGAGGAATTATTCGGGTTAAAATCTGGCTGATTCACCAAGGCCAGAATTTCTCCGCTAGAGGCCTGCAATATAACTAAAGTTCCTGAGCTCGCTTGATGCTTCCGCACGGCCTTTTTTAAAGCTTTATACGCTAAAAATTGTAAACGTTGATCAATACTCACCTGTAATTTTTGACCCGGCCGAGGTTTTAAAAGAGTATCCAAATGCTCAATGACATTACCCTTCAAATCTTTAATCACTCGCACCCGTCCTGCAGTACCCTGCAACCACTCATCATAGCGAAGTTCTAGACCTTCTAAACCATTATCATCAATATCTGTAAACCCTAAGACGTGAGCAGTCACTTCACTGGAAGGATAAAAACGATGGTATTCCCGTTGCACGTGAATACCGGGAAATTTTAATTTTTTGATCTTTTTGATCAGCGCCGGTGCCAAGTGACGTTTTAAATAAACGAATCGATATTCAGAATAGCGCTGTAATTTAGCATTTAGCCAATTGGGTGATTTTTCCAACAAAACAGCCAAAGAAGGTAACTTCTCTCGCCAATCTTGCAATTCAGAGGGCGTTTTGATCTCAGCTGGATCCATCCAAACTGAGCCTACTGGCGTACTCACCGCTAACGGTTCACCTTCCCTATCCACAATCATACCGCGATAAGCCGGCATTTCAATTTCACGAATATGTCGCACATCTCCTTGGTTTTTCAAGAAGCTGCTTTCATTCAATTGAAGGTGTATGGCGCGCCAAACCAAAGACCCCACTAAAGACAATAAGATCGCCACCAAAATCCAATACCGAACCCAGCTAATTTCAATTGTCTTTTTTCGCGCCATTTTTTAACCTGATCAGCACGACTTCTGCTGCTGCTGGAACTTGCATCAGAAACTTTTCCCGAGCCAGCTTTTCTATCCGCACGTGACGAGTATAGGCACTTTGCTCAAGACGCAAACGACCCCATTCATAATTCAAGGCCCCCCACTCTTCTTCCAAAAATTGCAATTGGGATAACATTTCACGTTCATAATGTCGCTCATGAATAACACCCAAAGCAGACCCTAAAACTGCCAATAACAGAAACAAAAAAGCCCACCAGTATCGTGGGCTATTTACAATATCCATAGAATTCAGTTCAATCTCTAACAGAGATCATATCAGACCTTCTCACAATCCAAAAAACAGAAACTAATCAGCTTGCCTACGCAAAAATGCCGGAATATCCAAATAATCCATATTCTGCTTAGACATAGTTACTTCTGGAACCTTTACCGACGAATTTCTATTATAGGCACTATCACGTGACGGCGGCACAGAGTTCCGTACAGCATCCGGTTGTTTTCTAGTCGCTTCTGGTGGAGTCCTTAACACTGGCGCTGCCGGAGAACTGTGGTTTTCTGCCGAATTCACCATCACTCTCACATTATTACCAACCACAGGAGGTTTTTCTTCTACCACTACCCCTTGTACAGCCTGCTGAACTTCTTTTGGCATTTCCAAGCCTGTTGCCACAACAGTTACCCTCAACTCTTCCTGCATTTCAGGGTCACATGCCATACCAATGACTACAGTGGCATCATCGGTAGCAATTTCCTGAATCACATCCCCCACTTCCTGAAACTCATCAATACGCAGATCATCACTGGCACAAACATTTACCAAGATACCTCGCGCACCGTGCAAATCAATATCTTCCAACAATGGACTAGCAATAGCCGATGCTGCTGCCTTCGCCGCACGACCTTCACCCGTCGCGGAACCGGAACCCATCATTGACATCCCCATTTCAGACATCACCGTCCGCACATCAGCAAAATCCACATTGATAATACCGGGTTGTGTAATTAGTTCTGTAATACCTTGCACCGCTCCCAATAAAACATCGTCTGTCGCCTTAAAAGCATCTTTTAAGGCAATACCTTTGTAAACACTCAATAATTTATTATTGGGAATAGTAATCAAGGAATCCACGTACTTAGCCAACTCACTAATCCCTGCATCTGCAATCTTCATGCGTTTCTGTTTTTCAAAACTGAACGGCTTTGTCACCACAGCAACCGTTAAAATACCCATCTCCCGGGCAATTTCAGCCACTACAGGCGCACCCCCTGTACCCGTACCACCACCCATTCCGGCCGTGATAAAAATCATGTCCGATCCCTTCAGGATCTCAATGATTCGCTCTTTATCTTCAACTGCAGCCTGTTTCCCGACAGCAGGATCAGCACCGGCACCTAAGCCTTGAGTAATATTCGTACCCAACTGCAACAAGGTTTTTGCCGAGGACCTATTTAAGGCTTGAGCATCTGTATTGGCACAGATAAATTCAACTCCTTCTACACCAGAAGCTACCATGTGTTCAACAGCATTACCGCCTCCACCACCTACACCAATCACTTTGATGACAGCGTTTTGACTGACTGTCGTATCCATCAAATCGAATACATTGCTCACACTAGATACCTCTCAAGCTAATATTGATTATCTGATGTAAGTCTTACTTACACCACCAATAGCGTTATAGTCTTACTGCAACCCGCAACACAGCACTACGTGCCCGGGGATTATTCTTAACTTCAATGTTTCCAGCAAAAACTGCCTTCCCTACTGGCGACATTAACGGATTTAACTGTTCCTGCATAACAGGCACATCGAGAGGAAAATCATCCCCCTTAGCATATTCACGAATCGTACGTTTCACTAAACGATCTTCCAACGAATGAAAACTGATGACCGCTAACCGACCACCTTTTCCAAGCACCTGACACAAATCTGCTAAACATCTTTGTAAATCTGATAGTTCCTGATTGACATAGATACGAATTGCTTGAAAAGTCCGTGTCGCCGGATGAATTTTCTTTTCCTTTACCGGCTTTGCTTGTGTAATCAAATCTGCCAATTGTCTTGTTGTAGTAAGCTCGGCATCCTGACGATATTCACAAATCGCCCTAGCAATACGTTTAGCAAATTTTTCCTCACCATATTCACGAATCACCTGAAACATTTGATCGCATGACGCATGAGACAACCATTGGGCTGCACTCTCTCCTTCATCAGGATTCATACGCATATCTAGTGGGCCATCCTTACGAAAGCTGAATCCTCTCGCAGCGTTATCCAATTGTGGAGAGGAAACCCCTAGATCCATAAGCACACCATCTACACACGAAACAAGATCCTCTTTAACTAGGCAATCTTTCAAATTGGCATACGATTCCTGAAAATATTTAACTCGGGAATCATCTCCAAATTGTTTTCTAGCACTGGCAATGGCTTCAGGATCTTTATCCAGAACCAATAACCGACCGGCATGATCTAACCGTGATAAAATCGCGGCAGCATGCCCCCCTCGACCAAAGGTAGCGTCAACATATATACCGTCCGATTTAATATTCAAGGCATCAATGACCTCACTTAATAAAACAGGCTGATGTAAACCGCTCATCTCAACCACCGGTTACAAAGACAACATTTCCAATTCCGGAGACAACTCCGTCTCACTCTCTTCGAACCATTCATCTCGTGCTTTATTCCACGTTGGTGCATCCCAACATTCAAATTTTTTACCCTGACCAACTAAAACCACCTGTTTCTCAATACCTGCAAAACTTTGCAACAAACTCGCTACTAAAATCCGTCCCTGTTTATCCATTTCACATTCTGTCGCATGACCGATTAACATCCTTTGCACACGACGAACCTGAGGATTAAGCCCTGATAAACGATCCAGTTTTCGTTCTATTTCCTCCCAGTCCGGCAACGGGTACAACAGTAAACAACGATCCTTAGTATCAATCGTTAGGATAAGTCGGCCTTCACACATGGCTTCAATTTGTTGGCGATAACGCGAAGGAATACTTAATCGACCCTTCGCATCCAAATTTAGCGCATGAATTCCCCTAAACAAGTGCCCCCACCTAAATAACCACTCAATTAAAACTTAAGTAGATTATACCACAATAACCCACATTCCCCCACATTTTCGACAATATAAACAGCATGACCACCCGCTGTCAACCTTAAAAAAGGATCAAACCTTCAATTTCTCTAATATATTTATACAAATTCGAGGAAAACGATATAACTAATTGTTTTTTCAGGAGTAAGGAAGAAAAGGCGAGTCAGCCGGTAAGCCGGGTTCTGTCGTGGACAATCATTCATCTGGGAGCCATGTCACCATGACCCTCAAGCGACCTACCCGGAAACAGTGCGGACCACACCTTGCAAAATATTGCGAGTTTCCCTATTTGGTCTTGCTCCAGGTGGGGTTTACCCTGCCACTCGTGTTACCACGAACGCGGTGCGCTCTTACCGCACCTTTTCACCCTTACCAGAAAAAACTGGCGGTTTGTTTTCTGCGGCACTTTCCGTAGGCTCTCGCCTCCCAGGCGTTACCTGGCACCCTGTCCTATGGAGCCCGGACTTTCCTCTGTAAAATATACAGCGATTGCCTAGCTGACTCGGCAAGCAGTATAACAGACTGTTCCTATATTTACGGCAAGAAACATTTAGCGGCTTCGTTACTACTCAGAATTTCCCTAATTTTTGTCTTACTCAAATCAGCCGAAATACATCGACACCTATCTTCTAAATACCAATCGTAACAGTTTGGAAAACGATAAACCTGACGATCAATGTATTCCCGAAATCAACCCCCTCACTTTTTTTGCCAAACATAGGTCATATACCCCAACGTGCCTGCAACCTTTCTTGATTCAGTAACAACCACTGCAAAGCAATCATTGGCGTAGCGGAATTAATAGCGCCGTTTTCTAAACGAGAGAACGCCTCTTCTGCCGACAGACAGACCACACGAATATCTTCACCTTCCCCAGAGACTCCACCGTATTCGGCCAATGATTGACTATTCACCTGACCACAATACAGGGTGATTTTTTCCGAACTCCCTCCAGGACTGGAGTAATACTGACCAATTTTTATTAATTCCTTAATTTTACAACCCGCCTCTTCCATAGACTCACGAAAAGCCACTTCTTCAGGCTCTTCTCCCTCTTCAATCATTCCCGCTACCACTTCGAGTAACCACGAGTTTTCATCTTCCAGCACACCCACCCGAAATTGCTCAACCAAGACCACTCGATCCTGATGCGCATCATAAAGCAACACAGCCACCGCATGACCACGTTCCAATAACTCCCTAACCACCTTAGCTTTTCCACCTTGATAAAGATTATGTTCTATCGTTAACCGACTTAGACGAAAAAAACCTTTATAAATAATTTCTTTCTTCAATATTTCTGCTTTCATTATAGATTTACTCTCGGCACTCTCGCTGTTACACCACACAATAATGTATAGGCAATGGTATCGGCTTCTAAAGCAATCTCATCTACCGATAAACCCTCACCCCATAAAATGACATCATCACCTATCGTCGCTTCAACCTCTGAGATATCAACACATAACATATCCATAGAAACACGACCGATTAATGGAACACGACAACCGTTAACAAGCACGGGCGTCCCATTTTTAACTTGGCGGGGATATCCGTCACCATATCCAGCCGCCACCACTCCCATACGCACTGTTCTGGTCGCCGTCCATGCTTTTCCATATCCCACAGAATCACCAACAGATAAATGCTTAATAGCAATTAATCGAGAGCGCAAAGTCATCACCGGTTGCAACCCTAACGCCTGAGCGTTGCAGTGAGCTAATGGTGATGAACCATATAACATAATCCCAGGGCGCACCCAGTCAAAATGTGTGTCCGCCCACCCCAGAACAGCCGCTGAATTTGCCATACTGCTGACACAAAAATGCGACTTTAACGGCAAAAACTGCTGCCATTGCCGCCTTGTTTCTAGAGAATCCAGATCATCAGCACAACCCAGATGCGTCATTAAAATAATGTCGTCGTGCTGCCAACCCGAACTCAGAAATTCTTCACGAACCCGAATCAATTCCTCACTCTGAAAACCCAAACGATGCATGCCTGTATCCACTTTCAACCACACTCTGGGACGCACATGAAACGTCTGCTGCCGCAACCAATTCACCTGTTCTTGATGATGCACGACTAAATCGCATTCTTGTTCTTCTACCTGAAGCAACTCTTCCGACTCAAAGACCCCTTCCAACAATAAAATGGGCTTCCGAATACCCCCTTGACGCAATACCAAAGCCTCTTCTAGCGAAGCCACAGCCAACATATCGGCTGCCAACAATCCTCGG
>Ga0233445_1001610_pt1 | contig 16752 bp, 11 predicted proteins | sample SI_124_October20_5_FD_182779 | JGI IMG/M metagenome (GOLD analysis project Ga0233445, IMG submission 182779) | Seawater microbial communities from Saanich Inlet, British Columbia, Canada - SI_124_October2016_100_MG | ecosystem: Environmental > Aquatic > Marine > Inlet | place: Canada: British...
AAACTTTAATTCTGAGTGACGTTTTTTTAAATCCATGACCAGTTTTTCAGTCTCTCTTGAAGCGGTACCATTACCAATACTGATCAATTCCACCTGATGATCGTTACACAATTTGAATAATGTTTGAATTGAACCATCCCAATCATTTTTTGGTTGATGTGGATAAATAACAGCATGTTCCAACAATTGTCCTGTTGCATCCAACAACGTCACTTTAACTCCAGTACGAATACCAGGATCAAGACCCAAACTGGTTTTTTGACCTGCGGGTGCAGCCATTAATAAATCTTTTAAATTAGTGGCAAAAACATCAATCGCATCATCTTCTGCCTCACTTCTCAAGCCATTTAATAATTCAAGCTCCAATTGAGAATACAGCTTAATTTGCCATGCCCAATGCACCACTTGTGACAGCCATTTATCAGCAGGTCGCCCTTGATCACTGATTTCATGGAAATTTGCAATAATGGATTCACAAGGACTGGTTTTTAAAGTTTCCATGCACTCTTGCTTACTCACCAATTTGATATTTAAAATACTCTCATTACGCCCACGAAACAAAGCCAATGCTCGATGAGAGGGAATCGTGTTAATCGATTCCTGATAATCAAAATAATCTTTATATTTACCACCTTCTGATTTTTTATCTTCAATCAATCGAGAAGTCACCATGCCATTATCTTGTAAATATTGACGAAGTTTCTGTAGCAAACTCGCATTTTCTGCAAATTTTTCGATCAAAATATGACGTGCGCCATCCAGTGCTGATTTGGCATCATTGATATTTTTTTCTGCATTGATGAATTGTTTAGCCGTTTCTTCTGGCACCAGCATTGGATCATTCAGCAGTTGTAACGCCAGAGCCTCTAACCCAGCTTCCTTAGCAATTTGAGCTTTGGTTCTGCGTTTTTGCTTATAAGGTAGATAAAGATCTTCCAAGCGAGTTTTGGTATCCGCTTCCAGCAATGATTGCTTAAGTTCAGGCGTTAATTTTTCTTGTTGTTCAATTGATTTTAAGACGGCACTTCGTCGTACCTCTAATTCTCTTAAATATTCCAGTCTATCCGCCAATTCTCTTAATTGAGTATCATCTAAGCCACCTGTTTTTTCTTTACGATATCTTGCAATAAACGGGACGGTTGCTCCTTCATCCAATAATTCAATGGTGGTTTTTATTTGATGCGGATTTACCTTCAACTCATCAGCAATACGCTGTTCAATTGAGATCATTCATAGACTCCATTATTTTCTTAATCAATTTTAAAACGAAGACCCTATTTTGTTATAAAATATAGCTAGACACAAGCGCACCTACTTTTTTCTTTTGGACAAATATTTCAATGCAAAAACAATTATTAGCCTTATTATTTTTTATTATTTTTCACAGCGTCCCCTCAATCGCTGATTTTAACCTAAAAGCATCAAACCAACTCTTAAAAACCACCAAATATGGTCATTTAGATGAAGTAAAAGCTCTAATAACTCAAGGGGCGGATATCAACTTCACCAAAAGACGTAAAAATACCCCATTAATCAACGCTGCCGCTCATGGAAAATTAGACATTTTACAATATTTGATCGAAAACGGAGCCAATCTCTATCAGCAAAACTCCAAACATGAAGACGCCATGAGTTTTGCCGCCAAAAAACGCCAAGAAGAAAGCATTCAGATTTTATTGGAAAATGGTTTTGATGTTAATCGATACGGTGATAAAGGCTGGTTTTATTTATACAAGTCAAGTAAATCTGGCTGTTATGAATGTGTCAAATACCTCATGGCATTAAAAATCCCTATTGAAAACATTAGCAATAAAAAGTCTGCATTAATCACAGCCATCAGATCAAGAAAAGCCAACATTGTTAATTTTTTACTCGAACAAGGAGCTGACGCCAACTTCATCACTCAATCGGGTGATTCTCCATTATTCATCGCTGTCGACAAAAATAATAAAACCAGTGTTAAATACTTAATCAAATATGGCGCAAAAATAGAACAAACTAACCCACAAGGTTATACACCACTTCATTGGGCAGCAGTAAAAGGGGCGGATACAATTGCCAAACTATTAATCAAACATCAAGCCAACATAGAATCATCATTAAGCAATGACACAACCGCCTTGTTTTCAGCCGCTCATCATGGTAAACATCGAATGGTCTCACTGTTACTGAACCATGGCGCTAGTAAACATGTGGTTCATGCCAAATCTGGCAATTCAGCCTTAATGCAAGCCGCCAACCGAGACTATAAAAAAGTCATCAAAAAATTAATTGAATTTGGCGTCAATGTTGACCAGCAAAACAACAATGGATTGACCGCTTTACATTTTGCGGCAAAAAAAGGCAAACGAAAAACGGTTGAACTATTACTCGAAAACAAAGCCAATCCCAATATTCTATCTAATGATAACTTAACAGCTCTCATGGTTGCGACTAGAAACCGACATTTCATTACGGCAAAAGCACTAAAAAAAGCAGGTGCACAGACCAATGAAGAGTTTAATAAAAATATTATTTACCTCGACAAAGAAAATTATTTCCCGCCACGAATACTGGATAAATGCCAAATCATGTTAATGGTAGGTCAATTTCACAAAGTTTGTTCCTACAGCAAACCCGATAAAAACAAACGTTATTTTGAAGTGACACTTGAAAAAAATATAGCAAAAACCAATAACTATAACTTTGTTGATCAATTTTCCCTCTATTTACAACCAGGTGAATATTTTCACTATCACGCTTTAACCATTTATCGTTTATCACGCAAAGACTATTTATTTTCTGTACTCGCCGTCAAAGGAACACCTAATTTCTACTCCCATAAAAGACGATTACTCTATGTCTATAATGTCGATACTCAGAAATTCACATTCCAATGGGAAGACACTCCTTGTGAAAAACAAATATGTAAAATATATAATGTTCAGATCAGAGGAAACAGTAAAAAACGGAGAATTATAATTAACCAAGGAGCCAGTTATAAGGAAATAAAATCACAAACTTTGCATTGGAAAAAAGGCAAAATTTTGAAGCTGAAATAACAAACTATTTTATTTTTTCGATATTTTTAAATAACCACTTCGTTGTTTCACGCAACGCCCCTTAATTTCGGATCAACCTCTTAAACTCATCAGTGGCATTCTTATTTATTTTCTTGCCCGAAAGATACAAAGCCATTAATTCCAGAGTGCCATCAGAAAAAATCTTCGAGGCAACATTGTCTGGACTGATGGTTGCACGACCTAATGTTTTAACCGTTGGCCATTTAAAAGATGTAAAGGTCACATAAACCAATTCTGAACACACAATTTTATCGGTAGTTTCCACATCAAAATTAAAATCATAAGACTTTCCAATTTGTCTAAATGTTTGAATAATCGTCTTAATACGGTCTTCTTTAGACTGTTTGGCAAAACGTAATATGGCCAAATCATCTATATTTAAAAACCGCGATAACTGATTTAATTCCACACCAGACCTTAACGCCTCAACCACCTGTTTCTGTTGCTTAATTTGCTCATGATATTTTACAATGATGGGATGATTCCAAATCCCTAGGTCTTTTAATTCTTTTTCAGTGCCTATCCAAATAGCCACATGCCCCCAAAAACCTGGAATTAACTTATCGGTTAAGCGAAAAGGTGTTTTTTCTAATAATATGTCTCCCGCCCGCAATGTATGACGCAATTCTTTTTCAACTGATTTTTGTTGATATAACAAACCTCTTCTTAATTGAACCAATCCCAAAGAATTACCAAATAAACCACTGAACAAATTCATACTTTCCGTTGACAATTTATTTAACAAATCTCGGGTAATCACCGTGACTGACTTAAGCTTTCTTCCTGCCACATAAAATGGGGAAAAAACTTTTGTACTGTTGTACGAAATACTTTGTGAAATTAATAAATTGAGATAAGACAACGAATCATCTTGCCATATTATTTTTTCAGGCACTTTTTTAATTGTTTTTTCATAAAACTTGATGGCCTGGCGCATTCGATGTCGATTACGCACAGAATCAAAAGACAACGTTGCATTTAAAAGTTCATACCGCCCTTTTTTATAACCTTGATCACGACTATTTAAAAAACGCCTGAGTTTTTTATCCTTTTCAAACAGCGAAATTGATACCAAATAATTGTCATACAATAATAACCCTGCCGACAAGGACAACATGACGGCCTTTAAATGATCGAGACTATCCAGACGAACTTTTTTAACCTGCTCTGGTTTAAGTTTTATCCAGCACTCATGATGTTCGGCTATTTGATAAAGACTTTTTCTTAAATCCAAATGAGCGATAACACCTTGGTTCAAAACATCAAGATCATCCCCAGAAAGAGGAATATCACGATCAATTTTATGTCTTAATGAGGTTACTACTTGCAACGATTGCTCGCGATAAACCAATGACTTTTCAGCCAGCAGTAAAAACCGATCTATTTCAACTTGCAATAAACGAGGAGAAAAAACATTATTTTCTAAATGAATCGATTCCAAATGCTCATTACAATCATTAGATTTTGGTGAAGCATAAAGGCCACATGAAAACAACAAACTAAAAACCATCAAATAATAGTCAAATAAACGCATCTTAGATAATCCTAGATTTATTTTGTAAAATGAGAACATCATCACAAGTTGATTGATTACTTCAAACTTTAAGCTTTTTTGGTTAAAGAATTTAAAACATTTCCCGTTAAAACTTTATATCAAATTTAACCAAGGAAAAATCACAATGTATCAATACCAGCAGACTCAAGAACAGAATGAAAACTTATATCGTATTTTTATTGATACAGCCGTTTTAAAAGTAAATCAGGCAAAAATTTGCCACGAGAAAAACCACACCGACAAAGAAAGTTTTTTACTCAACAACACGGTCACTATTGTCAGTTGTCTACGTGACAGCTTAAATATCAAAGACGCTCAGCTAACAGAGCAAATCAAACAACTTTATATTGATGTAGAACAAGCGCTGTATTTTTCTATTCAGAAAAAATCAATTAATTTACTAGGTTACATTATTAATACACTCATCAAGATTCAGCGATTATTAAAATAGTAATCACTTCATTCAAAACGATTCATAAATTCAACAATGGATGGAAAAATATCCCGATGAGCAAATTGGCCACAAAATGGATCCTGATGTCCATAGTTTTCAAAAACCTTCAGTGTTTGATCGCCATTTGGTCTTAACTCATTGAGTCGGTCAAATGATTTTTGCTGGGAATTGTAAAATACATTATTGTCAGCTCCCGTCATTAAAAACAGTGGGATATCGACAGACTTAAACCCCTCGATAATGCGCTTACCTTGCCATGAAACCATCTCTCCACAGTTAACCATTTTTCTTAAATGAATAAAATTGGTAAAACCTGCCACACCCAATAATTCACCCAGTCGCTGATATGTTTCAGGTTTTATATTCTCCAAGTTATAAAGAGCAGGTCTACCTGACCCCCAGATAAAACTCAACATAGAACAAACTTTGTTATTGGTTTCTGGATGACCAATGGCTACAATGTTTGCCAATAACTTACCCAAACTAAAACCAGGTTTAATCGCCCATTGCGGATCCATGTATTTGATGGGTGTTAAATATTTGAATATTTCTGGTCCAAAAGAAAGCTTGATTTTTGCCCATGGTTTGATGTTTGGCACAATCGAGACACAATTACAGGTCAGACTTTTAATTTGATCAACATAATTTGACAAATAACCAGCTGACAGACTCATACAAAAGGTCAACGCCCCAACGCAATGGCTGATAATGTGAATATTGAGCTGACCTGTTTGTTTTTCTATTTCATCCAATGCGGGTTGATAATCATATTGGGCCACATCATCCAGATTGTAAATATCCTGTTGATTGTAGTCAAAAATACAACTCAAACGATTTTCCAACACCCAAACATCATCGTAACCATGGCGATGACAATAGCCAACAAAATGATCAATTTCCCGTTGATAAAACATGTTGCCTGAACTGGTCCAACCATGAATACATAAAACAGGGTTATTTGAGCCTGACACCTTAAATCGCCTCAGTAATAGCGACACCTGATCATCGGTGGTAATCAGGTATTCAAAATATTCACCATCAACCGTTTTTGTATCTTTATCCAAGAGCATAATAATAACTGGAATTTAGTTTTTATCAGACATCATTTTCTTCAAATCTCCAAAAGGAGAAAAAGTTGCTTCATCCACTTTATTACCTGATTCACCACCAAAGTCTGAATGCTCCAAATATTTTGAATGCTCATGATCATGACAAAATAAACACAATAGCTCCCAGTTACTACCATCCAGAGGGTTATTGTCATGATCATGATCGACATGATGAACCGTGAGTTCCCGTAAGTTTTCTCGAGTGAATTCACGGCGACATTTTCCGCACACCCAAGGATACAATTTAAGCGCTCTTTCCCGATACCCCGCTTCTCGGTTTTCTCTATTTTTTCTCGCCTCAACCACCACTTTATCTAACTTATTACTATCGAATTGTTTTTTATTTTTCATGGCACTCATCTTTGTGAATTATTAATCATAGATTTAATTTTAAAAAAAATGTCACCAATTACAACTAATTTTCCAAAAAAGCAGTAATATTTTAACGTATCAGAAAAATAAAATTTTTTATTAACCAAATCATAATCATAGAATTAATTATTTATTTTAACCATAGATAGACCAGAATGATGTTCAACAATCCACAGGAGAATGTTTTGTGATATTTCAAGGCCAGGGAATAACCTGTAAAAAGATAGACAATGATATTGCCGAACTCTGTTTTGACCTCAAAGATGCTTCTGTCAATAAATTCAATGCCAGTATGCTCGGTGAATTACATGAAGCACTCAATAAAATCATTGATGACTCAAGCTTAAAAGGTGTTCTCATTACCAGTGCAAAAACCGTTTTTATTGTCGGTGCTGATATCACTGAATTCCTCAATTACTTCAGTAAAGATGAACAAGAACTCTATGACTGGCTTGAATCTACCAACCAATTATTTTGTCGATTTGAAGATTTGGAAATTCCAACATTAACTGCCATCAATGGCATTGCCTTAGGTGGAGGTTTGGAATTCCCTCTCAGCACTTGTTTTCGAGTGGCGTCAACCAAAGCCAAAATTGGACTACCTGAAACCAAACTTGGTATTTTTCCTGGCTGGGGTGGCACCACACGATTACCAAGACTCATCGGAGCAGACAACGCCATCGAATGGATTGCATCAGGCAAACAATACAATGCAAAAGATGCCTTTACCATGGGTGTCGTAGATGCCATCACTTCTCCCGACGATTTACGTCAATCTTCACTGGATATGCTGAATCAAGCCATTGAAGGTAAATTGGACTGGCAAAGTCGTCGTGACATCAAACGACAACCACTGAAATTAAACCCCATTGAAGCCAGCATGGTGTTTGAAGGTGCCAAAGCTTTTGTGGGCGCACAAGCAGGGCCACACTACCCTGCCCCCATTGCAGCCATTGATGTGATGCAACAATGCGCCTCTTTGAACAGAGATGAAGCCCTCAAAATAGAACAACAAACTTTTGTTAAAATTGCCAAAACACCCGTTGCCGCATCACTGGTCAACATTTTCTTGGGTGATCAGGCAATTAAAAAAACAGCCAAATCACTCACACAGAATTTAGCCCCCGTTAAATCAACGGCCGTTTTAGGGGCAGGAATAATGGGTGGCGGTATTGCCTACCAGTCTGCTTCTAAAGGCATTAATATCCGCATGAAAGATATCAATGAAGAAGCACTGAGTTTAGGCTTCAGTGAAGCGGGAAAATTACTGAACAAATTGATTTCATTGGGTCGAATGGATAATAAGCAAATGATTCAAGTGCTTGATAGAATTCGCCCGACTTTAAATTATCAAGAACTGACAGATGCAGAAGTGATTGTTGAAGCTGTTGTAGAAAACCCTGACGTTAAAAAATCCGTATTAAAAGACATTGAAAATACCGTCAATGAAAATACAGTCATCGCGTCCAATACCTCCACCATTTCAATTACCGACTTAGCCACGGTTTTACAACGCCCAGCAAATTTTTGTGGGATGCATTTTTTCAACCCTGTTCACCGTATGCCGTTGGTCGAAATCATTCGAGGGGAAAAAACCAGTGACGAAACCATTGCCAAAGTGGTTAATTATGCCGTTGGCATGGGAAAAAGTCCCATCGTAGTTAACGATTGCCCTGGATTTTTAGTGAATAGGGTGTTATTTCCCTATTTTGGTGGATTTGTCAAACTGTTGAACGAAGGCATCGACTTCAAACTAATTGATAAAACCATGGAACGTTTTGGTTGGCCGATGGGACCTGCCTATTTACTCGACGTGGTGGGTATTGATACCTGTCATCATGGCAGTGAAGTCATGGCAAATGCCTATCCTGACAGAATGAAATATGATGACAATTCAGCCATTGCTGTTTTTTATGAAAATAAACGTCTGGGCCAGAAAAACAATGTGGGATTTTATCAATATACACTCGACAAAAAAGGCAAACCTAAAAAACAACAAGACCCCAGTGTTTATGACTACCTTGCCCCATTATCAAGTGACAAAATGGCAACTGATGAAATTATTGACCGAATGATGTTGCCGATGATTATTGAAAGCGCTCGTTGCCTGGAAGACAACATTGTTGACTCTGCCACTATGTTAGATATGGCATTGGTCTACGGCATTGGGTTTCCTCCATTTTTAGGTGGAATATTCAGATATGTCGATAGCATGGGTATTGCAGAAATTTGTCAACGAGCCAAAAAATATGAACATTTAGGCAAACTCTACCACTGCACCGATAGCATGAAGCAAATGGCAGAACAAAACAAAAATTTCCACTCATAAACTCAAGGTAAAAATCATGCAAGAAGTTGTTATAGTAGATGCAGTCAGAACTCCCATGGGTCGATCAAAAGGTGGTATTTTCAGAAATATTCGAGCAGAGAACCTGTCATCCCAACTCATTGATGCCTTATTTGAGCGCAATGACAAAGTGGATCCCAAAGAAGTTGAAGAAGTCATTTGGGGATGTGTACAACAAACACTGGAACAAGGATTCAATGTTGCTCGTTTCATCTCCCTCATGACCCAAATCCCTCATACCGCCAGTGCCCAAACGGTAAATCGACTCTGTGGTTCATCCATGAGCGCCATTCACACTGCAGCCATGTCAATCATGACAGGCATGGGTGATGTTTATGTTTGTGGCGGTGTAGAACACATGGGGCATGTCGCCATGACACATGGCTTCGATTACAACCCTCAAAATTCCAAATATTTTGCCAAAGCCTCCATGATGATGGGCGTCACCGCTGAATATTTGGCAATGATGCACAAAATCACCAGAGAAGAGCAAGATGGCTTTGCCATGCGCTCCCATCAGAATGCACATAAAGCCTCAACTGATGGACGATTTGAAAATGAAATCATTGCCATCGAAGGCCATGACAGTCAAGGTGTATTACGCCAATTTGACTACGACGAAGTCATTCGTCCCGACACCAACATGGATACTCTCGCAACTTTACCAACCGTTTTTAACCCCAAAAATGGCAGTGTTACCGCAGGTAATTCATCGGCCATTTCTGATGGTGCATCAGCTATTTTAATGATGTCTGCTGATAAAGCCAAATCATTGGGAGTTAAGCCCATGGCAAAAATTCGCAGCATGGCGGTGGCTGGCGTTGATCCCTCTATCATGGGTTATGGTCCTGTGCCTGCCACTAAAAAAGCCTTGAAAAAAGCAGGTCTCAGTATTCAAGACATTGACTACGTTGAACTCAATGAAGCCTTTGCCGCACAATCACTACCCGTCCTCAATGATTTGGGGCTACGTGATACCATGGAAGAAAAAGTTAATCTAAATGGTGGAGCCATTGCGTTGGGTCACCCTCTTGGTTGTTCAGGCGCTAGAATTTCAGGAACTTTGTTACATGTTATGGAAAATCGTGACTTTAATCTTGGATTGGCAACCATGTGTATTGGTTTAGGTCAAGGCATTGCAACGGTTTTTGAACGAGTATAAATGGCTTTTCTATTTTCGAGGATTTTCTCAAGTATCGAAATACCAGTTAGGGACGATTCAAAAATAACCTTTACAATTTGCGAAGAAATTTTGTTCACAGGCAAGGCACGAAAACAGGTGCATAGTCGAACTATGCAACTGTTTGAGTAACGAAGCCTGTAGGCAAAAGGTCGAGCAAATATCAAGGTTAATTTTGAATCACCCCTTACAAGAAGTCTGATTAATAATTAGCTTGAACATGATGCCCTAACGGGCAAATATTCTGCGAATGGTATATTTTTTACCATGAAGCACATGAAGACAATGAAGAAAAAACTTCAATATCTTCATGCACTTCACGGTGAAAATAAAAAACACCAATTATTAAAAAACTTTGTTTTTCCGATACTTTAAAATTATTAACATTCACTCTCACTTTTTCTTCTTAATCATTTTTTGCGCCATTCTTTATCCAATAATAGATTGCCCAGATCTTTTTATTGGAAAGCCTGCCTCCTTTAGGCATCCTTCCTGATGATACCATTTCAAAAAGCTTACTTTCTTCGGGTTTTCCTGGCACAACGACCGCTTGAATATCCTGATAATTGAACAGATAAGGGCGACGTCCCGTATGACAATACCTGCAAATTTGAAAGACTTCGTCTTTTAAATAAGTATAGGTGGGCGGGGATGACTCTAACTTTTGCCTTTCATGCATTGAAAGAGTAGAAGTGTTTTTATAATTACCACAAGATACTAAAACAAATAGACACGAGTAATAAATTAATATTTTAAATTGCTTCATATGGTATTTAAAAAGGTTGTGTTGAATAAATCAAATATGTCTAAAATATAAAGTAGCAAAATTGTGGTATTATTAATAGGAAAGCATACAAAAAATAATTAATCTTAAATGATGTTATCTCACGCCCCCCTAACATTCAACTTTGTATTTTTTGCATCTTTGTGTCACAACTTATTTTTCATCACACAAAGTCACAAAAAATACAAAGAAGAACGTTATCGAGTTTAAGTGTTACATTAAATTGAAATAGGCCTCATTACATTACTTAAAAGTAAATTTATGATGGAGTTTTAATAATCTGTCTTGAACTCACCTTGACCTTTCCAAGTAATAGCATGGCAATTAACATCACCAAAAAACTGATATCCATTGAACCACCGCCACCGCCCGACAAACCAGCCCGTGGCGATTTAAACATAGGTTTATGTTGATCCACCCGATAGCTTGGTTTAGGTTGACTGGCACGTTGCTTTTGCGCCATATGTTCTTTATTTAAACGGGATTTATTATTTCGTTTGATACCGTAGTGGTCAAATAACTCATCTCGCACAACGATCATTGAGGTATAATCAGTGACCAAACCATATTCAATCGCCAAATCAATAATCGCTTGTTTAAGCTCTGATTTTTCACCGAATGATTCGATCTGTCTGTTTTTATCTTCAATATTCGCATAAGCCCATAAACGTTCAATTTCAGGATGGCGAATATCACTGTGTGGGAAATTAATTTGTGTCTGGTAAGACTTTTCATGACCTGCCAGTTTGCCCGTCAGTTGAACACTTGCATCGCCACTACCAAAATAATGTCCAAATACAATCAATTGTTGACCTCGATACAAACTTCCCAGATTATTTGGTGTTAAATTAGCCGTTTTAATACCATTAATAGATATTTTCACATCATGAAGATTTTGATGCGTCACTTTGCTACTTGCTTGCAAAATTTTACCAACGATGTCGTCACTGTTAGAAATACTCATGGCAAAGCCATTGGAAGCATTGGTCATGGCTTCAAGCAAAGGCTTGTTAGCTCCGTTACCCATAATAAAAGTAAATAGTCTAATATCCTTTTTATTTAATAGCTGGATAAATTGACGTTGACGTACTTCACCGATATTAGCAACGCCATCAGTCACCAATACAATGGCACTTGTTCGATCAGCATCCAAATGCTTTAAAGCACTCGCAATGCCTCGATAGAGATTAGTTCCATGACCCGTTTTAACTTGCGCCACCGCTTGACTGTAATGACGAATATTTTCTGCTGTTGCCGTCACATATCCTGATGTTAAATCCTGTGCACGATCATTGAATAAAATGATTTTAAAACGATCATCAGCCCGCATTTTACCTAGTGCACGTTGTATTGCATCAGCTAATGTCGCATACTTAGTCGACATCGAACCTGAGATATCTAAAACAAATATCCAATCACTACCATGAGTGAGTTTTTTGAGATCATCACCTGGCGTGAAAGTCAGCATAAAAGTACCGCGATTTTTATTCTCCAATTTATAAGTCACCATATCGACACTACCAGGCAATCCTGCTTGATGGCGCCAGTACACCAGTATGTCTTTGTCTAAAGAAAAAACTTGAGTTGAATTAGCAATTGCTTTTCCCTCTTGTGAATCAACCTGCTGTTTGTGCATTTCGACAATCCAATCATTTTCTGCGTTTTGATGGGCAGTCACTCCTGGGTGATTGGGTATTCGAACCGCTTCAATGGGATATTCTGATTTTAATATCAATTTAAATGAAAATGCGGTAGTGACCTCTGTTGTTGTCGTCCAAAATGCCAATTTTTGCTCATCAGTACCACCTTCTTCCAAAGGATACAGATAACGACCGATACCACTGTCCATGTGTGCAGGTTGCAAATAAACCAGACGAATTTTTGTGTCTTGCCCAGCACGAACAGGGCTAACATGGATTTCAAATATTTTATGAGAGTTTTTTTCGGTTAAACCTGTCTCTCGACCTGCTGACTTTTCCTTTGCGTGGATTTGTTGAGCCTTTTGTTTTTCCAGTACTTCACCAGTTACTGGATGACCATCAATCCATAGAGTAAATTCAGCAACGGCAGCTTTTTCAGGTATAGGAAAAGAGTAAAGTGCATTCAAGTCCTGAGCATGAGGATTATGAAAAATCTGGGTTATTTCAGTCATCGCATAACCAGCCTCAATCGTGACATTGACATCATGCTGTTTTATTTTGAGAGATGGTAATTGACCATTGGCTGGAGTAAGTAAACCCGCAGCGAAACCATAACTACATAATGACATATTCAGCAACAGTATTGTCGCACGGGTGAGTGACCGTTGTTTGATCCACTTGAGCATCTGTTTCATGATTCATTCCTTAAGTTTGATTAGGAACGAGCACGAAATAACGCCCCGTCCCTTAGGGACGATTCAAAATTAACCTTTACATTTACTCAATTTTTGCCCACAAGCTTCGTTACTCAAACAGTTGCATAGTTCGACTATGCGCTTGTTTTCGTGCCTTGCCTGTGAACAAAATCTCTTCGCAAATTGTAAAGGTTATTTTTAAATCGTCCCTTAGCATTAAAATAAAAGCAAGGGAACACCCTACTGCTGACCATTCTGGAATAAATTAATCATAAAATATACCAATACAATATATGTCGATATATTCAATACATAGAGTATACTTTTATAATACTTTTTCTAATTTCCCTAAAACCAACTTAAGTTGCACTAATCCATGACTCAAACCACCGCACTCATTAAAGTGCTAAAAAAATCCCTGAAAGATCATCAAATGACTTATGCTGACATCGCAAAACAACTGGAAATGAGCGAAGCCAATATTAAACGTCTGTTTGCCAGCCGACGATTTAGCCTGGAACGACTGGAAACGATTTGCCAATTAATGGATATGGAATTATCTGATTTATTTCAGCTCTATGAAGCATCACGGCAACGTATCTCGCAATTAACCGAAGAACAGGAAATTGAATTGGTTGCTGATGAAAAATTACTGTTGGTTGCCGTTTGCGTGAGAAATCAACACTGTTTTGCTGACATCATTCAACACTATGAGATTAGCCAAACTGAATGCATTCGCTATTTGGCAAAACTGGATAAATTAAAAATCATTGATCTGCTACCCAAAAACAGAATTAAATTACGTATCGATGATGGTTTCAGCTGGCTTAAAAACGGCCCCATTGAACGCTATTTTGAAACCCAGATTCAGTCACAGTTTTTACAATCACACTTCAATGCATCCACAGAAAAACGTAAATTTTTATTTGGGTTATTAGGTGAATCTTCTGTTCATATTTTACAACAGAAGATTGCTCATCTTGCGAATGAATTTTCCGAACTGCATCAACAAGATGCTTCACTACCGCTGGAAAAGCGTAGAAATTTTGGCTTCCTATTGGCAATCAGACCATGGAATTTACCTGCATTTGCTGCCATGAAAAAACATCATTGGCCAAAATAAATCTGTTGAATTTTTGTGCGTAATGAGGGTAGTTTATTTATTGCGTGTTACCTTATATATTTCTGCTACGCTTAATAATGAGGCATCAGCAATATTATAACCCATTTTTTGACAGCGAAATTATTCAAACTCAATCATTGACTGATACGAACGATAAGGAACGATTCTAAAATAAACTTTTAAATTTGAATCGTCTCTAAATTAACAATAATAAATTTAGGAGTTAGAAAAATGAATCATCAAAAATTGATCATAGCAAGCACTTTGTGCTTAGGAAGTTTTTTTTCAAATGTCGCCATATCGGTTGAAATGAGTCCTTTTGGTATGATGCAATTACCTCCAGACATTGCACGACAGATGCCTAAATTAGCTCGTCAGTCTCCTAATGCTGCTCGAGTACCCTTGGTATTTGTGCCTGGTGGCAATAAGATGCGAAACATGATCCCCAATGGAAACACCATGCCTAATATGGATAACTGGGGACCTTTCGGCAATAACAGAGGCAGGAATGGACGCCCTGGACCAAGAAATTATGGGAATTACGGGAATTATGGACACCCATATGGCTCTCCTTATCGAAACCCTTATCAAAATTCAAATAATTACCGCGGCTATTATCCTTCTCCACAGTATCAAGCTCCTGGCAATTATCAAAATAACCCCGCATATCAACAGCCAATAAAGAATAACCCTGGCAACCCTACACAGAAACAGCCTCAACAAAATTCACCCTACCACTATGGTACTAGCAATACCACACAACAAGACGGCTCAAAAAATAGCTCAGGAGCTGAAAAGATACTATTTAAAGAACCCAATGGTATTACAACTCCAGCGACTAAATAAGGGCGATTCAAAATTAACCATTACATTTACTCGCACTAACGCAAAAGATTCGATAAACCTTAGGTAACACGCAATAAATAAACTACCCATATTGCGCAGGATTTTTTATTCGCCTTTGAGGCGCAAAAATAGGCGTATAGTCGAACTATACAACTATTTTTGCAACAAAAAAGGTGGACAAAAGAACATGATGCCCTAACGGGCAAATATTCTGCGAATGGTATATTTTTTACCATGAAGCACATGAAGACAATGAAGAAAAAACTTCAATATCTTCATGCACTTCATGGTGAAAATAAAAAACACCAATTATTAAAAAACTTTGTTTTTCCGATACTTAAATTACTATGCCCTTTGGGTACAAGCAAGTTGGATGTATATTTATTGCGAATCCCCTTATCTAATCTTTTGCCCACAAGCTTCGTTACTCAAAAGCGGACAAAAATATTGCTATGCCCCTTTGGGTATAAACAAGTTGGATGTTTATTTGTTGCGCATCCCCTAAACTAAATCTTGATTCCATCACGCAACATATCTTCCTGACTCGCAAATGTGGCAGGCTTTCCCGTTTTATAATTATACCAACCAGGATCTTCGTAACTGTCTAACTGTTCACGAACTTTTAGAATTGTAAACATTCCTCCCATAGTAATATAGTCAAATGGTCCATGCCCACCAACCATTGGTATACTATTTTTAGGCATCACCATATTCATATCTTCCATACCACCCATTCCAGTATGTCCCATTGTCATGTAATCAGGCAAAATACTTTGTATTTTCTCATCTATACCCTCAGCATTCATACCAATCATATTCGGTAAGCCATGCCCCATTTGATTCATAACATGATGAGTCATATGACAATGCATAGCCCAATCACCTGGTGCATCAGCGACAAACTCAACATCTCTGGTGCTACCAACAGGTACAAGTACCGTTGTTTCGGGATATTGAGCACTAATAGGAATAGCACCGCCATCCGTTGCCACTTGTTTGAAGTAGTAGCCATGTAAATGGATTGGATGATGGTCCATCGCACTTAAATTCCCAAAACGTAAACGTACTTTGTCACCTTGTTTTGCAACTAATGCGGGAGTTCCTGGAAAGCATTTTGCGTTCATGGTGAGTAAATTAAAATCGCTCATTACATTGGGATCAGGTCGAGAAGTACCTGGTTCAAGCTTCCACTCACTAAGCATAATGACAAAATCTCGGTCAATTTTATTATGCTGATGACGTGGATGAATAATAAACATCCCCATCATTCCCATTCCCATCTGGGTCATTTCATCATGATGAGAGTGATACATAAACGTACCATTTTGACGCAATGTCCACTCGTACTTGTAAGTTTCTCCTGGACGAATAGCACGTTGAGTCAATCCTCCTACACCGTCCATACCATTCGGTACAAATAACCCATGCCAATGTACTGTGGTTGCTTCTGGTAAGCGATTAGTAACATAAATACGAATACGCTCACCTTCCACAGCCTCTATTGTCGGCCCGTGAACTCGACCATTATAACCCCAGCATTCGGCCTGAACACCTGGTGCAAACTCATGCTGTACGGGTTCTGCAA
>Ga0233445_1001622_pt1 | contig 16642 bp, 26 predicted proteins | sample SI_124_October20_5_FD_182779 | JGI IMG/M metagenome (GOLD analysis project Ga0233445, IMG submission 182779) | Seawater microbial communities from Saanich Inlet, British Columbia, Canada - SI_124_October2016_100_MG | ecosystem: Environmental > Aquatic > Marine > Inlet | place: Canada: British...
GCCTCAACAAATCCAATTAAAAATATGAATATTGCAAAGCCAATGTAAAGTTGTGCCGGTGTGGTTTCAACTTCTTTGTCGAAATTAAATAAATCTTTCATGTTTCCCCTCTTTTTGTTTTGTTGGGTAAATTATAAACACATAAGTTTATTAATGTAAAGAAATAAACAAAAAAATTTAGATAATAATAAGAATGGGCGTAGAATAGTGATAAAAAACCGCCAATAAAGGCGGTTTAGATGGGTTTTTAAGGCTTAAAAATGCTTAAAAAGCAAAATTTTAGATATTTTTAATATTAGTTAAGCATGGCTTTTGCTAATTCTTTTTTTACTTTAACCAGCACTCTTTTTGCTTTTTGCATTTCTTTTTCACATTGTTTTACATTTTCCATTGCGGCCTCAATATCAGATCCAATAAACCAAGACTGAACTAAATCAATATCATTTAAATTATCACTTACAATGTCTTTTAATTTACCATCGAGTATGTTAAATCGGTGTTTACAATATGTGCCAAAACTACCTGCTGGACAATCACAATAAGCAGATAAATTATTATCTGATCGCTTAACAAAAATTACCTCGTAAGGCTCTTTTGCAGAGCCTTTAACATGGAACATAATTTCATTTTTTTTATCACCTTTATACTGATACATATTGACTCCTATGGTGTGTCATGTTTCCATAAGTCAATTACCTTTGCGATTATGACTGCATCGCTGGGTAGGTTAAATGACTCGTATTTTTTGTTATCACTAATAACTAATATTTTGCCCGGCATTATTTGCAAGCGTTTAATAAACAATCGATCATCAACTTTAAAGATATAAACACCATCGTTGATGTTGGTGTCGTCCGTATCAACCAGTAGAAAATCGCCTTGTGTAAAAGTCGGCTGCATTGATTCGCATTGGGCAAATACAATCTTCATGGTGGGTGTTGGTTGTTTTTTAAAGACATCAATAAACCATTCGCGATCCACGGTAAAGACATCGTGAATATTATCAAACTTAGCGAGATCACTGCCCTTGTAATCCTTGATGTTTAATAATTCAAAGCTCACAGTATTGTTGGGCATTTTGTTGTCGCCAGTAAGTAAATAATCAATTGGTACATTGATTGCTTTTGCGATATTACTTAATTGAGAATTTGGTATCCCAGTACGGTTAAACCAATTATTTAAAGATTGAGGCGATACATTGATTAAACGTGCAAATTCAACCTTTTTAATTCCTTTGGTTTTTAATTCTTTTGCGACAATTTCAGCAATTTTTTTATTCAATTTAGGCATAAATTAATTTATGTATTTATTATAAACTTTTATGTTTATAATTAGGCGCATGGAAAAAGTGATTAAGTATTTTGGCTCGCAAAAAGAGTTGGCAGATTTGCTCGGTGTAACGCAAATGGCCATCTCTCAATGGAAAAGGCGAGGTATTCCAATTAAGCGATGTTTGCAGATTGAAAAACTGAGTAATGGTGCAATCAAACGCGAAGATATTTGGGCGGATATTTTTAATCGATAACATTTTTTATAAACCTTTTGTTTAGTTTGTTAATTCTATACAAAAAATACACATAGGGGGAATATGTTTGCAATATGTACCAGCAAGTGCGAATTGGCCAGAATTTGTGGTCGGCATAAAATCAATGCACCGGATCCAAGAGTGCGTAATCAAGACAGACAAGAATTTGAACCGCAATTTGGATCAGATTGTTATGGATTTAAAGACATAACTAAGGATCAAGAGGAATTGCAACGATGAGTCAAGATATATTCGCAATCACTCCAATCGAGGTTATCCAAGATCAACGACTTAAACCCAATCATATTAAAGTATTAATCGCCTTGTTATCATTCAGAGGCAAAAACACCAACACCATATGGCCAAGCCGTAAAAAGCTATCAGACCGCTGCAACCTACCCGTCACAAGAATATCACAAACAACCTCAGAACTGGTTGATTTGGGATGGTTAATTAAAGAGGGCAAGGGCGGGTTTTCAAAGTCAACCCGCTATCAAATAACAGTACCCAATTTGGTAACGGTTACAAAAACTGTAACGGTTACTGAAACTGTAACCCCAAGGGTTACTGAAACTGTAACCCCCATGCCCGTTACAGAAACTGTAACACGCAAAGAACTAACCAAGAACATAACCAATAGAACTAAAAAGGGGGGTAAACGATTTAATCCACCCACTATTGATGATGTTCGAGCTTATTGCAATGATCGTAAAAATTCGGTTAATGCACAATCATTCGTTGATTTTTATCAATCAAAGGGTTGGTATGTTGGAAAAAATAAAATGAAGTGTTGGCAATCAGCGATTAGGACGTGGGAAACAAGAGAAAACGAAAGGAAAAACAACCAACCAATGACATTGATCCGGCGTGCTGAATTAGCAGCGCAAGGGATTGATGCTGATACTGGGTTGTCATTTGGAACGGGACTTGAACAACTGAACAGAGGATTATTAAACTTATGAATGAAATATACAAAAAAACGGCGACCTTGATATTGGGTTATTTAACAGTTAGATTTGTGCCGAATTATAAGAACGATGAAAAACACCAAGCCAAACAAACATTGATATGGGCAGAGGAACTCGGCAAAAAAGTAGATGCAGACAGACTGACTGAGGACAATATTAAATCCGCTTGTGATTTATGGGCAGACGTTAATGGTAAGGGTTTTCCACCAACAATAGACCAATTTATTAATTGCATTTTAAAAATCAATGTTGCACCAGTGGTGGTGATAGAGGTTAAAGAAGAAAAATCCAAAGATTATTTAAGGCTGTGGAACGATGCGGATGATCATGCGCGGTTTAGATTCTTTGCTGATCATGCGTTTAACAAAGTGCCACAACACATTCATGTGATGTTTATGCGTTACATGGAATCAACACGCGGTTGGACTTATTGCGAATGCAAAAAGATGATTGATTTTCACATGTCACCGTTTGAAAAAGCAGGGCATGGGGCGATACTCGAACACCAACGCGAGGTGCTGGACTATTTTAAAAATAGGAAAGTGGCATGAGGTATCACAGTGCGAATCAATGCTTAAAGGCGGCAAACGCGATTAAGCAGCAGGTGGATTATTTGTTGTTTGCGATTGGTAATAAAGACAATAGAGATTGCGAGCATCACTTGGATGTGATTAGGCAATTGGTTGATCAGTTAAAAGGGGAAGTAAATGGAAGCAATTGAGTTTGTTATTGGTTTGATTGGGTTATATACCGCAATCATGTTGTATATTTTTTTAGGGGATTAAGTATGGAATTAATAATATTAGCAAGTGGTGCGGTGATTGGCGGTGGAATGGTGTATATGTATAAATGCTCGCGTGATAATAAACGCTTTACGAATTACTTTCGTGAGGGGTCGCAGGCTTATGTGGTGCGTCAACATTTAGAGCAGGGCAAAAACATCACACCGCCTTACGCGCGTGAGCAATACAACATCAAGAACTTAGGTGCAGTGGTGGATGTGTTACGCAAGGCCGGTGTTGAAGTTAAGTTTGTAGAGGGTGATCGTGGTAATTATTACACGCTATGAAACTACAACAACGTGTAGAGGTTCGCATTGGTGAGCCAGTGGCGTTGTTCTTGGCGCGTAAAGCAGAGCAAGGATCAACAATTAGGGATGCGGCCAATCAGTTGGATGTGTCGTACACAACGTGCTTTAAATGGCAAAAGGTGTATGAGATTAAATTCAACGGTCGCAATCCGTTTGGTAAATGGAAGTTAAAATAATATTATGGAAGTTAAATTATGTTGGATTTAATCGTTAAAGATAATATCAAGGAATTAAATAAAACGCTTACTCGAATTGAGAAAAAGCAATTACCGTTTGCAATATCATTAGGCATTAACAACACAGCCAAAGATGTAATGAAAGCAGAGAAAGTACAAACATCCAAGAAGCTCGACCGACCAACAAGCTTTACTCAAAATGCTTTTAAAATTAAATGGTCAAACAAAAACAATCAAGAAGCCAGTGTGTTTATTAAACCAATACAGGCTAAGTATCTCAAGTATCAAGTCGAGGGTGGTAAGCGTACTGGTCGCATTGGTGTGCCGTACAAGCACGCAAAGCTGAATAAGTTTGGTAATATTCCTGGTAGGCGCAAAGGCTTTATTAAGAATAAAAATCAATTCATTGGCAAGATTAAGAACATTGATGGTGTGTGGGAAAGGACTGGTGGCAAGCGTAACAGAGGTATTAAGTTAATGGTTGGGTTTGAGCCAGTGGTTAGCTATCGCAAACGATTCCCTTTCTACAAGATCGGTAAGGGTGTTGTTAATTCTAAATTTAAAAAGAATTTGAATAAAAGTTTAGAGAAAGCATTATCAACAGCTCGATGACCAGTCAGAATAAAAAAGGTACTCCTGACGCGGATGCACTGAGGGTAATTCGCAAGTCCTCTATTTTATTAGTTTCAGTATATATATAAGGAATTCGTTATTAATCAATGACTTACAAAGATAAATGCACACTGCAAGAACTGTCAGCATTTTTAATGCTAACGGATCGGCGTGTGCAACAACTCAAAGATGCGAATGTGATTGTTAAATTTGGCAGAGGTGAATACGATTTAACAAAATCAACGCAAGGCTATATTAATTTTTTGCGTGAACGTGCATTTGGGGGGGTGGCGAATACGGATCAGCATGGTGAGAAAACTCGGCTGATTACTGCGCAGGCCAATATTGCTGAGATGAACGATGCAGAACTTCGAGGCGATTTGCTTCGAGCCGATGAAACCAGACGGGCGATATTTACCGCGGCGCGTGGTGTGCGTAATTCGTTGCAAACGGTGGCGGATAGATTGGCGCAACCTTTGGCCGGTGAGGATGATCATCATGAAATACACGCAATGATCGAGAATGAAATTAATCAGATCTTGCATGATATGAAAGAGCAGTTTGCCGGATTAGTCAGTGAGCCGGAATGCGCTGACATTGATGTTAGTACCAAAAAGGAAAAATAATATGAGTAAACACAAATTAAGTGAACCAACAACATTTGAGATGCCTATGAATGATGAAAAGCCTTGGAAACAATTAATAAAACACGTAGAACGCTTAGATGACACAGTTACTAGGTTGGTACTTGAGATGGCTGAGTTACATAAGAAGTTAGCTAATAAGGAGAATAAAGATGCAACAACATAAACACGCAGAACTAATACATCAATGGGCGGAAGGTTGTCCGATACAGAAGCTAGCAGTATTATGCTGTGACACTAAAGTTAAGCATTGGGAGGACATGGGAGATACTGCCCCTATGTGGTTCGAGGACGATGAATACAGAATTAAACCACTTGGTGAAGATTACATCATATCTGCACCAGATTCCCAACATCAGTAAAATGGTATGACTGAAAAGCAAATACCGATTGTTGATATTGCCGGCGAGGGTTTAACTTTTGATGCAATCGTCAAAGGTTTAAAACCCGATCCGCAAGAGCCGATGAGTGAATGGGCGGATGAGTATCGTTTGCTTGGTCAAACTTATGCGGCCGAGCCTGGTAGATGGCGCACCAATCGCACACCGTATTTGCGTGAGATCATGGATGCGTTTTCGCCATCATCGCGTTGTGAATTTGTTACGATTATGAAAGGCGCACAGCTTGGATTTACTGAGGCATTAACCAACATGATCGGCTACATTATCCACCGCGCACCAGCGCCGGCAATGATGGTGCAGCCAACTCAGAACTTAGCAAAACGATATTCAAAACAACGCTTAGCAACGATGATCCAAGACATGCCAGTGCTTCGTGGATTGGTGGCAGATCCACGCGCAAGGGATAGCGGCAACACCACCACCTCAAAAGCATTTGACGGCGGTGTGTTGTTTATTGCTGGTGCAAATAGTGCGGCGGATCTAAGATCGGTACCGGTGCGATATTTACTACTCGATGAGGTTGATGCCTATCCGTATGACTTGGACGGTGAGGGCGATCCGATTGAGTTGGCCGTAAACAGAACAAAAACCTTTGCACGGCGCAAGGTTTTAATCGGATCAACACCAACGGTGAAAGATGTGAGCCGTGTTGAGCGTGAGTTTTTAAAAGGTGATCAGCGCAAGTATCATGTGGCTTGTCCGCATTGTGATGTGATGCAGGAATTACATTGGCAAAATATCAAATGGCAAAAGGATGAAAACAAAGTGCCGCGCCCAGAAACGGCTGTGTATATGTGTGATCATTGCGCTGGGGTGATTACTGAAAGTGATAAACTTGAGATGTTGCAACACGGTAAATGGGTAGCCACCAAGCCGGATAATAATTACCGAGATACTCGCCGATCGTATCACATATCATCGCTTTATTCACCGTGGGAAAGTTGGGCAAACTTGGTACAAAAATGGCTTGATGCACAGCAAGATCCACACCTTTTAAAAACATTCATTAACACGGCATTGGGCGAGTGTTGGGATGAGGAAACCAACCGCGTGGACATGAACGATTTACGCAAAAAAGCAGAAGAATACCCATTGCGCCAATTACCAAATGGTGCGCTTATTGCCACTTGCGGTGTGGACGTGCAGGACAACAGACTCGAAGCGGTGATTTGGGCATTTGGTAAAGATGGGCAGGAAAGCTGGGTGATTGATTATCAAGTATTTTTTGGTGATCCGGCATCGCCTAAACTTTGGGCAGAGCTGGACGAATGGTTGTTGCAAGAGTTGGATCACGAATCCGGCTCGAGTGTGAATCTATCCGCAGTGGCGATTGACACCGGCGGACACCACACACAGATGGTGTATGATTTTTGCCGACTTAGAAAGCACCGTCATGTGATTGCCATCAAAGGACAATCGACTCGCAACCGACCGGTGATCGGACGGCCAACCAATCAAGACATTTCCATTGGCGGTAAAACCATTCGCGGTGGTGTGCAATTATGGCCGGTGGGATCGGACACTGCAAAGAGCGTTTGGTACGGTCGATTCGGTATTGAAAGTGGCGCAGGGCGTGTGCATTTTTCTACCGAGTTAGACGATGAGTTTTATGCGCAACTCACGGCTGAGAAATTAGTCACGCGTTATCACAAAGGCCATCCACGTACTGAGTGGGTCAAGCCATCGCATCGGCGCAACGAGGTACTGGATTGCTCGGTGTATGCGTTGGCGGCGGCATACCATTTGGGCATGAACAAGTGGAGTCAGAAAGATTGGCAACGATTAGAGGATATTGTTGAGCCTTTTATTAAAGATTTATTTGATTCTAAGCCTGATAAAGTTAAAACTGAGTCAAGAAAAGACGAAAAAAACATTAATATCCAACCAAAAGTTACACAAACACAGCGCCCATTAAGACCGAGAAATAAGAAATCCGGTGGTTTTGCAGCGCGTTGGTAAATTAGTTTTAAATTGGGGTTGACATTTGAAAAAATGTTACGACACTAACACCTAGATATAGTAGTTTTATATTTCAAAAACACTAGATATAGGGATTTATGGCCAATTTATTTGACTCTACAAACTACCCAACCACTGAGCCGAGCGATATTATTGCCGGTGATCGTATCGCTTGGAAGCGTAGCGATTTGGATAGTGATTATCCAATAGCTTCTTATTCATTAAAATATTCAGCGCGTTTAGAAAACGCCGGCTCAACTGAGATTGAGATCACTGCAACAGAAAGCGGCAGTGATTACATCGTGGAAGTTGGCCAATCAACAACAGCAGCCTACACCGCAGGTGTTTATCACTGGCAAGCGTACATTATTCGTACCTCAGACTCAGAGCGTATCACTGTTGACAGTGGCACTTGGGAAGTCAAAGCCAACCGTGATGCTGCCACAACCGATCCTAGAAATCACGTCAAAAAGGTATTGGACTCCATCGAGGCCACCATTGAGGGCAGAGCTTCAAAGGATCAAGAGTCGTATTCTATTGCTGGTCGCTCATTAGGGCGCACGCCGATTGCTGATTTGATTTTATTACGTGATAAATACCGTACTGAATACGTGCGCGAGCAACGAGCAGAGCGTGTTGCTAATGGTTTAGGCCACAGTGGCATTATTAAAACAAGGTTTTAAGTATGAATTTTTTATCCATTTTTAGAAAACACAAAAAAGCCGTTGCCAAACGTGCGTATTCCGGTGCAAAGATTGATCGTTTAACCTCAAGCTGGACAACGACTTCACAAAATATTAACAAAGATTTGCAATCCGGTGGCAAGGTATTGCGCGTTCGAGCGCGTGATTTGAGTATCAACAATGATTATGCGCGTAAGTATTTGCAGATGTGCGTGTCAAATGTGGTGGGTGCAAAGGGTATGGTTTTGCAGGTTAAATCCAAAACCGCTAAAGGCAAACTCAATCAAAAGCACAATCGAATTGTCGAACAAGCCTGGACAAAATGGTCAAAGGCCAATAATTGTGCATGGGATGGTCGTTTGTCATTTGTGGAAATGCAACGCTTATTTATTGAAACCGCTGCACGCGATGGCGAAGTGTTAATCCGCATGGTGCGTGATGATTCGCAGTTTGGTTTTAAATTGCAATTTTTAGACTCTAATCGTTTGGATGAAAACCTAAATAAAAAACTAAACAACGGCAATATCGTTCGCATGGGTATTGAGTTTGATACCACTGGCCGTGCGGTAGCGTATCACTTATTGGTTAATCTTGAAAATGAAGCCACCGCCGGTGCAAGGTATGAGCGCATTGATGCGGACAATATCATTCACGCCTTTATGGGTGAACGCCCAGAGCAAATTCGCGGTGCAACGTGGATGGCCAGTGCCATGAGTAGGCTCAATATGTTGGGTGCTTATGAAGAAGCCGAGCTGGTTGCAGCAAGAATTGGCGCATCTAAGATGGGTTTTTACACCTCAGAAGCCGGTGATTCGTTCATTGGTGATAGTGAAGATGATCAAGGTTATTTGTTAGATTCAGCCGAGCCGGGTGTGTTTTCACAACTACCGGCCGGTACCAACTTTACTACTTTTGATCCTACCCATCCAACCAGTGCATTTAAAGATTTTAACAAAGCAATTTTGCGCGGTATTTCAAGTGGTTTGGGTGTGGCATATAACTCGTTGGCTAGTGATCTTGAGGGTGTTTCATTTTCAAGTATTCGATCTGGCACCATTGAAGAACGCGACCAATGGCGTGTGAAACAAAACTGGATGATTCAGCATTTTATGGATCGTGTTTATGAGCAGTGGTTAAGTATGCAATTGCTGAATGGATCGCTGGGTTTGTCGATGACTGATTTTGATAAATTATCCGAGATCCGCTGGCAACCAAAAGCCTGGACTTGGGTTGATCCACTCAAAGACATCAAAGCGTCAACTGAGGCAATTAATGCTGGTATTAAAACCGCCAGTGAAGTGGTGGCAGAGCAAGGTGGTGATATAGAGGATGTATATGACCAACTCGCTTATGAGCAACAATTAGCCAAAGACAAAGGTTTGAATTTAAGTATTAACAATGAGGTAAAAGCCAATGAAACAAATCAAAACGGGTAATTTAACTCGTTCATTTAATTTAGATCGAGCGGCGATTGATGAAGAAGCACGCACGGTAGCATTATCGTTTTCAAGCGAAGCACCTGTCGAAAGATTTTTTGGAATGGAAGTGTTAGATCACTCGCCAGAAAGTGTCGATTTGGGGCGTTTGAGAAATAAAGCACCGCTTCTATTAAATCATGATCCTGATGATCAAATAGGGGTAATTGAGTCGGCAGATATTAATAACGGCAGAGGCGAAGCCATTGTCCGTTTTTCAAAATCAGCTCATGCTCAAGAGATATTTCAAGATGTAATTGATGGAATCCGTACCGGTATTTCCGTTGGTTATCGTATTTTGGAAATGAAATTAGAGGAAAGCAAAGAGGACTTGGATACATATCGAGCCATGCTTTGGCAACCTTTTGAAATTTCCAGTGTACCGATTCCAGCTGATGCAGGCGTGGGTGTTGGTCGTTCAGATGTTCAGGGCGACAACTTAACAACAATTACTAATTTAAAAACTAATAAAAAGGAAAGAAAAATGGAAAAAAACGATAACACACCAAGCATCGATGCAGCAACAGTTGCACGCGATGCAGTAGCGGCGGATCGCGCACGCTCACAAGAGATTGATGCAATCGTTGCAAAGCACCCTGAACTTAAAGAAGTTGGTGCGCAATTTAAAGGCAATGATCGTTCTATGGATGAATTCCGTGGCGTAGCATTGGATTCAATCACTAAAAATCAACCTAAAACAGCGGCGATTGAAGATACTAAAATCGGCATGAGCGACAAAGAAGCAGACAGCTTCTCAATCGTACGTGCGGTGAATGCTTTGGTTACTGGCAATTGGAACGATGCAGGCTTTGAACGTGAAGCTTCTGATTCTATGGCTGGTAAATTAGGCAAACGCGCACAAGGTTTTTACATTCCAACTGACGTATTAATGCGTGATTTGAACGTAACAACTTCAACAGCAGGTGGCCACACGGTTTCTACTGATTTATTATCAGGTTCGTTCATCGATATGCTTCGTAACAAGATGAGCGTTGTTGGTTTGGGCGCGACAATGATGAATGATTTGGTTGGCAACATTGCTATTCCACGTCAAACTGGCGGTGCAACTTCTTACTGGGTAGCTGAAAGTGGCGCGGTAACAGAATCACAACCAGCATTCGATCAGGTAACTTTATCACCATCAACTGTGGGTGCATTCTCTGACGTTTCACGCCGTTTATTACTTCAATCATCTATGGATGTTGAAGCATTTATCCGTAGCGAGTTGGCAACAACTTTAGCACTTGAAATTGACCGCGCAGCGATCAATGGTTCGGGTTCATCTAATCAACCGACTGGTATTTTAAATGTATCAGGCATCGGCGCAGTAGCAGGTGGCACGAATGGTGCAGCACCGGATTGGGCAGACATTGTTGATCTTGAATCAGCAGTATCGGTTGACAACGCAGACATGGGCGCATTGGGTTACTTAACTAATGCTTCTGTTCGTGGTAAGTTGTTACAAACTGAGAAAGCATCATCAACTGGTCAGTACGTTTGGGGCGAGGGTAACACGCTACGTGGTTACAACGCAGCCGTATCAAACCAAGTACCGTCAAACCTTACTAAAGGCTCAGGCACTGGTTTATCAGCAATCTTATTCGGTAATTGGAATGATCTAATTATTGGTACTTGGGGTGGCATCGATATTAATATCGATACCTCAACAGGTTCTGCATCAGGCACGGTTCGTGTGGTTGCATTACAAGACGTTGATATTGCGGTTAGACATGCAGAAAGCTTTGCAGCAATGCAGGACGCAATAACTTAATATTAAGTTGTTGTTAAGTGCTGGGGTTATGCCTCAGCACTCTTTTAAAGGACAAAATTATGAAAATACAATTATTAACATCAGTCGGCATTAAAGGCAAAGACATCGCTAAAGGCGAGGTCGTAGATGTGGATGCAAATTTAGCAGCCAAACTAATTCTTAGCAATAAGGCACAAGCCTCAAAAGCTAAAAAAAAATCAAAGAAATAATTAATTATGTTTACCGAGGATTTGTCAGAATTTTTAGATGCAACTGAGATGGCAGACAATGCCACCATCGGTGCATCCACTGTGGCTGGAATCTTCGATAATCAATTTGTAGAAGTACACGGCATCGAGGGTGTAAGACCAGTATTTGTTTGTGATGAATCAGACGTAAGCACAATTGATCACGGTGATTCTTTGAGTGTTAAATCTACTTCTTATGAAGTTATTGGCATTCAACCGGACGGCACAGGCTTGACTTCATTAATACTTGAGGCGCAATAATGGCTCATGTAAGGCAATTAATACGCGACAAAATGAAAACCCTTTTAACGGGTTTATCAACAACGGGATCGAGCGTTTATATCAGCCGAGTTTACAATCATAAGACATTGCCAGCATTGGCTATTTATACGCACGATGAACAATCAAGCGATGATTTGGACAACGTAACTTTTGGCTCAACCAATCAACATCGTTTGCTAAATATTGTGGTTGAAGCAAGGGCAAAAGCCACAGCGAATGTGGACAAAACTTTAGACACGATTTCAGCAGAAGTTGAAACGGCACTTTTTGCATCGGGTGATACCACATTAGATGGCAAGTGTAAGTATTTTGAATTTAATGGATTAGAGATTGAGTTATCCGGTGAGCAAGAGCAACCCGTTGGCTTAATGACTATGCGGTTCTCTGCCCTATACAGGGTAGATAAAACAGATGTAACAACCTTAATCAGCTAGGAGTAAATAAAAATGGCAACAGTAACAGGATACAGCGGATCACTTAGAGATTCGTCAGGTAATAAAATTGGTGAACTTACTGCGTTCACTTTAAACATTACCCAAAACAATGAGCAGTTTAATTCATTCGGCAACGCTTGGACATCAACAACAGCAACCACTAAAGGTTGGTCAGTTGATGGTTCGGGCAATTACGATCCGGACGATACTTATCAGACTGCGGTGGTGGATGAAGTATTAACCGGCGACGCTTCTTATGCTATTGCATTAAGAGCAGAGGGCGACACTACTGGTGATGATGAATTTACCGGCACTATTAAATTGAGCGAAGTGTCAATTGAAGCCAGTGCAGATGGCCTAATCGCTTTTAGTTTTTCAGGCGCAGGCGATGGTACTTTAACTAAAGGTACTGTTTCGTAATGGCATTTAAAGCGATTGATCGTAATGAAGTTATTGAGGCAGTTTCAGTGGATGATCCTGCCATCGATCAAAACAATTCTGATATTGAAGCTTATAAGGACTCACACGACATAAAGCATTTAAGTTTTATTGAGGGTGAGCAACCAACGGTGTTTCACATAGGCACGATTTCTTTTATGAAGTTTGCAGAAATAAAAGATAAGCACATTAGTTTTGATTTGGGCGGTGATGGTCAAGAAATTAAAACCAATTTATTTGGTTTAACGGCCGATGCGCTACGATATTCGCTTAAAAAAGCCGACAATTTACCTTTTAAGATTAAGATTGAACGCAATCGATTGTCAGACACCACGATGGATAAATTAGCCCGTTTGGGCATTGTGGAAGAATTGGGCAATGTTGCACTTAATGTAAATGGTTTTGGTGACGAAGAAGAAAAAAAATAGTAGGCGCAATCATACAACAGCAAGTCAATTATGACTGCGCCAGTTGTTCGGATCATGACAAAGAAGTTAGAGGGTGTAGTTTAAAGGCATCCACCATTGTCATGGCACATGGAGTGAAAGGATATGCCACACGCTGTCCGGTGATTGATGCTTGGGAAATAAACGATTATTTTCGCATTCATAAATACTGGCAACAAGGCCATTATCCAAACCCCGGCACATGGGCGCAGCAACCCAATAAGTTGGTATTAATAATAGAGGCAATAGATGGCTACACAACGAATGCAAATACTGATCTCGGCACGAGATAAAGCAGGAAAAGTAATTCATGGCATCCGCCGAAAACTTAAAAAGTTAGGGAATACGGCAAAAAAAGTCGGCCGTAGTATTACCGGTGCTTTTGCTAAAGTGGGTAAATCATTATTTAGTTTTAAATCTGCCTTAATTGGTGTGGCTGGTATTGCTGGTATTGGGTACTTGATTAAACGATCACTCGATGCTACTGATGAAATGGCTAAAATGAGCCGTGCGATTGGTGTTAGTGTTGAAAACTTACAACGCCTTAGACACGCCGCTTCTTTAGGTGGTCTTGAGGCTACACAATTAGACAAGGCCGTGCAAAAACTTGCTGTTAATATGGCTGATGCCGCTAAAGGCACTGGTGAAGCTAAAGATATTTTTGAAAAATACGGTATTAGTGTTACTCGTGCTGATGGATCTCTTAGATCAGTTATCGATGTTATGGCTGATGTTTCTGATGCCACAGTAGGGATAAGTAATAAAACAGCACGCGCAGAATTGGCTTATCGTTTATTTGGTGCGCGTGGTGGCAAGATGATTAACGTCTTAAAAGGCGGATCAAGAGCATTACGTGAATCTATGAAAGAAGCCGACAAATTAGGTTTTGTCATGGGTAAAAAAACCGTTGAAGGTGTAGAAAGGGCCAATGATGCGTTCACCAGAATGAAATCTGCGATGAATGGTGTATGGGCAAAACTTAGTGCATCACTCGCACCAGCTTTAGAAAAGTTTGCTACATGGTGGGCTAAGTTTACAGGTTCGTTTTCACAAACAATCCAGCCTTTGTTTGTATGGCTTCAAGCGACTCTTGAAAATCTTGGTGTAGAATTTGGAACAGCAGAAGATGCTGGAAAAAAATGGGGAAATACGATTGGGTATCATACCGTTGAAATTATAAAAGGTATTATCAACTTCTTTACAGAAGTTAAAAAGGGAGAAACAGATTTTGAGAGATTTAAAACAACCGGCTCAAACGCGCTTACCACTATAAGTGATGCAGCAGGATTATTATTAAGAACATTTAGATGGATATTGAACGTGGTGCGGGATATATCAAGAGCTTGGGATAAGCTTGGCTCTATTGGAAGGGATTTTGGTATTAAGGTTGCAAATAATGTGTCTAAAGGAGAAAACATCGTTAGCGCTACTGGGCGTGCGATTGGAAGCACCTTGGCTGACCAGCCAGCAGACGGCTCATTGTTGGGAACAAATACAACCAACGTAACAAACATTTACACACAGAACTCCAGACATGGAGTTGATAATGCTATTAATAGTAGAGGCAATATGACTTTGCAGGTTGGTCGTAAATGGGTGAATGGGGTAATGCAATGAGATTTGATTACCCAACAGTAGTATCAGCAACCACATCATTAGTATTTAATAATAATCCTGAGTCACCTTATGAGCGTGAAGTTATCAAGCATAATTCAAGCGTTCAGATGGAAGATGGCTCAATGTTTATCTATTCAAGAAGCGTTACTAATTATCGATATTCTATAAGTGTAGTATTAACCAGTGAAAGTGAGCGAGATGCTTTGGAATCGTTTTATGATTCAACGGTTAATGGTGCTGAAAAGACGTTTGAATATACTGATCCTTATGGTGATGTTTACACAGTTAGATTTGATGAAAGTATGCGTATTAGCGAGATATTTAAAGACCGTTTATATCGTGCTACATTTACCTTGTTACAAACAGCATAATGAGAATATTTAGTTCAGGTTTTCAATCTAAATTAGATTCAACATCCTTTAATCCAATTGTTTTTATTGAATATGAATTAAAGGAATATATCTCTGGCAGTGAGCCAGATACAGGTAGTTTAATCACCACAACTTATAGATGGTCTGAGCGTGAGATAACATACGGTGGCAACACTTATGATGCAAGATTAATAGCATCAACGCCATTAACTCAAACGCTTGATGATTCAAAGCAAGTATTCGGTGAAATGTCATTACAAGTTGCTAACAAACTTGAGCAATTAGTATCAATTATTCAGGCTGGAATGAAGTGTACGGTTTACCTTGGTTTTGAAGATTCAATTGGTGCTGGAACTGTTACTGATGCTGAGGTTATGTTTATTGGTACGGTTGAGGGTGCTATTGAGTACACAGAAGATTCTGTATCGTTCAACTTACAAGACTACGCATACAGCTACGATAGACAGATACCCAACACAATAACTGACTCAAACTTCCCAGCGTCTGGACGTGAAGATGTGGGTATGCCTTTACCGATTATTAATGGTAGAGTTAAAGACCATGTGTGTCGTTCAGTTACTGGACATTTCACCACGTTTTTAGCTAAAGGTATATCACCAGATTGGTCATATAATTGGATTATGTACCAAGATCATCCGAACGGTAAATTTAACCAGACAACCGACCAGTTATCATCTTCAACTGCTGGCGGTAATTGGTTCGCTTATGAATATGATACGACATTAGGTTTAAATGCCACTTGTGAAACTGCTGGAACTGGATTAGTTGTATCACCAGTTAAAGGTAGTGCGATTGATCGTGTATTTAGAACTAACACATTAGCGTGGGATTTACCATTTAAACCGCTTCATTACTCTGAGATAATTGTTAATGTATCAAGCTGGACTGCTGGTTATTTCTATGTTGATGGTAGTTTTGTAAACCACAACAACCCAAAAGATTCATGGGGATATACTGATTTTGAGGGTACTAAAGTTCGTTATGCTTTAGAGGATAACTATGCACATTATTTCACATTAAAGACTAATGATGCGCCAATACATTCTTTAGATATTGTTGTTTCGCCAGACTTTGATGGAACGGTTGAATTATATAGGGTTGCTGAATGGCAACAAGATGCCACAGACGACTATATTTATGTAGCAGATGATATATCACATTGGTATCGTGGAAACGTCACCACAAACCAAACTACGAACGCCACAGAGGTAGATTTACCTATTGTCATTGAGCATACAGTTGATGATGATGATACAAGGTATTTTAGCGGACTACCTAGAGGCTCAAGGATTAAAGGCTCTTTCAATGTTAAAAGCATTGAACACGTCACCTCTGGAAAATCAATAGTTTTCAATATACTTAGCGGTGTTTTCAATACGTTAATTCATAGTTTAAATACAATTGAGGGTAATAGTGGCTGGGCAGATGACTTTATTATTGGCGATTATATTGCTTTAGATAATGGCAAGATGGCTGACATGGATAATCAACCAACAATGGGT
>Ga0233445_1001654_pt1 | contig 16367 bp, 18 predicted proteins | sample SI_124_October20_5_FD_182779 | JGI IMG/M metagenome (GOLD analysis project Ga0233445, IMG submission 182779) | Seawater microbial communities from Saanich Inlet, British Columbia, Canada - SI_124_October2016_100_MG | ecosystem: Environmental > Aquatic > Marine > Inlet | place: Canada: British...
TCATCATTTTCCTCACTTTCCTCACTTGCTACCTCCATGTTCTCTGTTTTATCATCATTTTCCTCATTTTCCTCACTTGCTACCTCCATGTTCTCTGTTTTATCATCATTTTCCTCATTTTCCTCACTTGATACCTCCATGTTCTCTGTTTTATCATCATTTTCCTCATTTGCTACCTCCATGTTCTCTGTTTTATCATCATTTTCCTCATTTTCCTCACTTGCTACCTCCATGTTTTTTGTTTTATCATCATTTTCCTCACTTGATACCTCCATGTTTTTTGTTTTATCATCATTTTCCTCACTTGATACCTCCATGTTCTCTGTTTTATCATCATTTTCCTCACTTGATATATCCATGTTCTCATTTTCATCATTTTGTTCTTCATAAAATAATGCAAAACGTTTAATGTTATTATAATCTCCAGTCAATACCATAGATGAAAATACATAAATATTACCATATTCTGGGTGAGTTATTTGTGGTGGAATCAGTGATATTTTGAGAGTATCATCATTATTGTATACATTTGTATAATTATTGTCTTCATTTTCAGTACATATATAGGCAATAATTGGTGATATTATAGGTTCTCCATTCCTTGTATTAATCTCTGTGATAAATGGATTTTGTTTAAACATTGTAATAGTATCGTTGCTTATAGGAGTATCATTTATTTTACCCTTGTTAATTTCATCAACAATTGCAAATATATAATCCGTATTCTTAAATTTATCATTATACAATTCAATATGTAAACCAGTACAATCAAAAAACACATATAATTCATTATTTGTATTGTCCTCGTCTTCAATAAAACCTCTATATCTGGATTCAATATTCATATCATTATCAGTTTTTTTTATGATATTATCATGAAACGAATTAACACATTGATTTAAAAATTCATTATTAATAGGTAGTTCACTATCATGTTCATCATCACTAACATATTCATTAGATTGACTTACCTCCGGAAAATCATTGTTATATACACTGGAATCTTGTATTTTCTTCATATCTAAATCAAAATTAGGAAAACGATACTGTGAATTGTTTTTGCTAAACATAAATTGTAAAAATGGTGCATCTAAATCAGTATTTACTGAAAACACACATAAATGTATTTTATAATCAACTGATAAATTTCGTGGAAATAATACAAGGTTATTGGTTAACATTAAATCATCTAAATATTTGTATGATTTACTGGCTGTTTGAAGATTTGATATATGGTCAATGTCATATATTGTAGGAGGTTGACTTGGTATAAATGGGTCGGCTTCAGTAAGTGGTTTGTCTGATATATGATTAATTATATCATTCTTTAAAAAGTGGGTTTCAATGAAGTTGCGTTGTTCTTTAAAAGTAAATGACATTATATACAAATAGCTCTAAAAAAGTTGCCACCATTATTCGCATTCATATTTATTTATATGAAATAACATAAAGAGTTGACATTATATAATAATATAATAAGCATATTATAATTTTAGTAGCATAATCAGTGTTAGATATATAAATTACAAAACATGGACGAATATGATATTACCGATGAATATGACGATACATCATTTGTATATCATGAATCTATAATTTCAGATGATACTACAATATTTACAGATGTAAAAGCAAAGGTCAAAAGGAAAGGAAAAATGGTTGATGCTGACCCTGGTCATAAAATTATTGGAAAAAAGAAAAATAAATTAGAGTATTTTGCAACGAGTGATATTCCAGGTAATACCATTCGTAATGCAGTTACTGGTATTTCTGAATATAATATGAAAGTAGGTACGGGAATGATTGAAGACCAATTTTATAAAGTTAAATATGCAGGTAATGACAGTGGTAACTCTCTAGATACATTATATTATGATAGTCCTGAACAATTTGAGCGGCATATGAATTGTAGGTTGAACACGGAAAAAAAGACAAATTGGCAAATTAAGTATAGTCAAGCTATATCACATACAACCGAATGATATAGTTTATGTAAAACTTCTATAAAATAATATCACAATAGTATAACTTTAGTATGAATAACTTTCATATACCTATATTGTCTTATGTATTTATAGGAGTGACATCATTGGTATTAACATATGCAACAATTACAGACACAGAAAATGAAATAATAATCGAACCAACAGAAATAGAACAATCCCCGAATGTATTAGACGGACTCGGTATTCCGTCTGTGAATGAAACCATTGATAAGGTTAAATCATTAAATCCATTTGATGAAGGTGATAGTACAGAAAAAAATATAGCGTCACAACAAGAGATTCCAACAGCAGTACCTATTGCAGAAGTAGATAGAAATACTAAAGAATCAAGTACGTATGGTGGTAAGAAAAAACAAACACGAGAAAAAAAACCCCAAAAATCAAAAAAATTGAAATCAAAATCAAAAACAAAAAAACAGCATAAATAGAAATATGATATACTATAATAATAATATATCATAATGATAATAAAGACAGATGAACACAATTTGGAGAGTACACTGAATTCATTTATACAATCAAATAAGCAATACCAGTATGGATATATATCAATAGGGTCAAAGTATAACCAACTGGATGTGTATTTCAAATCTGGTTCTAATACATTAGCCAACCGTGTTGATACAAATGCGATTATACAAATGGTGCCTATGTTTTTACGTAATAAACCACCGAATATGCATATATTGAACATAATAATTGATATTTTTCCTACACAAATAGATATGGATATGAATGAACGATTTATTACCTCGGTAATTCCAGATAATATGGATTGTATACTTATAAATATGAAATGTACGGCTACAAATTTAAACGAACAATTTATAAATATAATGGAGCGGGTTTTGCATCAAAATATAAATCCATTGAGTTTTATAATATGTAATTATGTAAAACATATGAATGAACCAAATAAGGCTGAATACGAAACAGAAATAATGATACCTACATGTATACAACATGTGTTGAATAACCCGAGATATAATAAGTACTCAACTTGTTATTATGAATGGTATGGGTATAAATTTAATTTATATAATTGTATATACAATGCATCATTTGCACAAACAGATTTATATTTTTATCAAACAACCTCTTATCTAATTAATTATATTAGTTGGATTACGAAACCATTATTCATACCCAGTAGTACAAATCCACATAGTAAACTCGATAATTTATTACAAAATTCTTATGATATATCGTATAGTACAGATGTTGAATTAGAAGGAGAATGTAATCGTATTACGTATCCAATGAAATACACATTACAAATGTAAAATTACATTTATAATTCTTCCAAACATCGTTTAAAAAATTCGGTAAGTGCATTTTTATCGGAACCAGTAATTACATCATCTGGTACATAGTGGGTATTACCTTTGTAATAACATAAAATAGTCGGTATTCCTTGTGTAATTTTTTTACTTTTTAAAAATGCATATACATCAATACTCTGGTCGATATCAATTATAGCACATTGTACTGTATCTGGCATAGAATGAAAATGTCGGTTAACATCTTCATCAATCTTTTTACACGGTCCACACCAATCTGCTCCAAATTTAACAAAAATTAAACCAGGATTATTGTGCAAAGAGGATAAAAACATTTCTCGGTTTTCATAGTGAGTAATAATAGGTAGTCCCATTTCTATAATAATTAGATTAACTTTTATATATATTTTATCAAAGAACATATATATAATTATTATCATTAACCTATAATATGCAACACCTCGGCCATAATTTAGATATTCATATGTATAGTTTACAAGACGTACTTGATTTATTTGATTTAAAATATTCAATTACTTTGGAAGATATGAAACGTGCAAAGAAGAAAGTATTAATGACACACCCAGATAAATCAAAATTAGAACCTAAGTATTTCTTGTTTTACAAGAAGGCATTTGATATTGTTGTTAAGTTTTATGAGAACCAGAATAAACAAAATGCAATAATACCAAGTGAAAAACAGAATTATGAGGTGGGACATCATCATCATAATAAAGAAACCACCCTACAGGTGAGTAAAAATATTCAAGCAATGAATAAAGAAAAGTTCAATGAAAAATTTAATGAGTTATTTGATAAAAATATGGTGAATAAACCGAATATTGAACGAAATCAATGGTTTACCGATGAAACCCCAATTTATGAAACGAATGAAACCGTAAATAGTCAAAATATGGGGCAAATTATCGACAAAATGCGAGATGACCAATCTGGGTTGGTAAAATACCGAGGCGTTGAGAACCTTATGAATAATGATTTTGGAAATTCCATTTATGATGATGAAAACAATGACACATATGTAACCAGTGACCCTTTTAGTAAATTAAAGTTTGATGATTTACGAAAAGTGCACAAAGACCAAACAGTATTCGGTGTAAGTGAAAAAGATATACATAAAGTTCAACAATATACGTCTGTTGACCACATGATGAGAGAACGCGGTAAGCAATCATTAACACCCCTTGAAAAACAAGAAGCTGAACGTATATTAGCTCAACAAAATACACAATACCGAGAACAAATGATGCAAAAGGAATATGCAGATAAATTAAAAACAATGCAATATGAAGAAAAAAATAAAAAAGTTCTTGCTACTTTTATGCGAATAAAAAATGAGAAGTAATTTTGTGTGGTATATTGATAATATTACTTTAGAAATATATGCTGTAATTATATATAATAATTAAATAATAATATGTGGACGTGTGATAATTGTAAAACTCAAAATTATAATAATGTGAATTCTTGTAGAAGTTGCGCTGGTACGAGACACAAAAGAACTAAGGGACCCGCGGCCGGATCGGGTAATCCTTCACCTTGGTCAGGGGGAATATTTGGGACAGAATCACCATCATCACCATCATCACCATCATTACCATCATCACTAATTTCATATAATGCTGCTGCTACTGCAGGACCAGTTGATTATAAAGGTTCACCAATCAGAAACCCAGGACAACAAAAGAGTGTTTGTCCTGATTCTAATGTTAGTGCAATGTCTAAGGATTCTCAGGAGGACTCACAATTTGGTAAATCGAGCCAAAAAAGTGATCCAACAGTCTATGGCAGTCCATTTTTTCGGGATTATCACGCAGAACAACAAGAACTTCTTGAACGGGAACAAGAAGAACAACAAGAACTTCTTGAATGGGAACAAGTTTTAAATAGTATAAAACCAACAAATAAAGGAACACATAGTTATAAAAGAGATAAACACCTTTATACATTTGCAAGAAAACAATACGACGGTGCAACAACACATGCACACAAACGGAGTATAATTAAGGACTTGCTACATCCACCCAGTAGTTCTTCAGACGATGACCCAGAACTGGGTGCAAAACAAGCTATAGAAGAAGAAGTAGAAGAAGAAGTAGAAGAAGAAGTAGAAGAAGAAAAAGATACACCGGATGCAGTTCTGACTGTTATAAATGATTTAAACCAAATATATAAGGATTTAACAGAAGCAAAAGATAAAGAAGATGCAAAACGATTGGCGAAAGAACATGTAGAACAAACAATGTCTACATTTGAACTGGCATTACAATATAATAAAGACATCAATGATGAAGATATCTTATCAATAATTGACGATAGTAAAATAAAAACAACATGTAAATCAGGTAGCAGTGAATGTTCAAACCTATCAATATTAACTAATTTGATTTTAGAGTTACCAGAAGTAAAAAAGAAAGCTGGTAACAAAACGGTTGAAACTGCCAAGAGATGTAAGAATGTGGAAAATATAATGGACGCTATTTTAAATACTAATCCAAGTAAATACAAATTTACCAAAACACATGAAACCCAAAAATTAAGATTTGATAGTGAAAGAAATACAGATTCCGATCTACAATTTGAGAATGTATGGGGTACTATTGCTGATGTAAAAACAGAATGTTGTTATATATGCGAAGGTAAATTAGTAGATATACCGATGACGGATATTTCCCCTGAAATGGAACACAAGTTACCCAGTATTGAATTTTATACAAAAGTTCATAATATTAATGAAAAATATCCAGATTTATTACATAAATGGAAAACATATATTACGTCAAACGCGGCACTAGTGAAAATTTTATATATGCATATAAATTGTAATGGGTTGCGATGGTATCAGCAGCCTGATAGGTTTCTAACACCTCAATTTAATAAATTATTAAGCCCATTTATAACCCCCAATAGTAGTGACCCAAATATTAATAAATTTATTGCATTATTAAAAGTATATTTGATGGAATTTGCATATTCTCATCATTTATGCAATCAAGTAAAAGATAATGATAATTTAAACACTTCAAACCTTAGAACTCAGTTTATAAACAAAATAAATGCTTGTATATATAAATCTAACAGAAATGAACCGCTGAATCAGTCGCGAGTACGGCCACACAAAGTAGGACAAGAAAAACAATACATACAGTTTAACAGTAAAAGTCATAACATAATTGGTGCTCATTTTAATTTAATAAATTTTTATATTGAGGAATATGCAGACTTATGTAATCCTGGCGTAAAAATATCACGACAGATGAAGTTAAAAATTATAATGGTTCAATCAATTAAAGCAACAATCAATTATATCATTGACCGACAAAATGTACAAATGCAAAAAAAACAGGGTGTTGTTTCTGGCATTGCCGCCAACCAAATTTATATACCAATATTGGATGAATTAGATGCACTTAAAAAAACACAAGATGAATATAATGCGGCAGCCGCAGGAAGCAGTCGTCGTATAACATCGTTTAACGAAAAATATCCATTATATGATGTCGTCGCCTATGACAACAAACTTGCCGAATATAAAACGGAGTTGAATGAATTAGACAGTGACCTACATAAAGGTCTCTTGAAACACTTACAAACACGTTTTTATATACATAGACCAGCACCATCATCATCAACTGGTAAATCTAAATCAGGATTTGGTGGAAAAAAGACAAGGCGAACCAACCTAAAATCCAATAGAAAAACCCGAAAAAAGCGAGGTGTAAGACGTTGTAACAAAACACAACGTCATAGAAAAACAAAAAAGAAATAGATAACCTATGTTAAATTCATTTTTTTGATTTGTTTTTGTTTAGTTATCCATTCTTTATCTAAATCCAATATAGCACCACTATAGTGTGTATGTTTTTGTTCAATATCACTATAATTATCATATTGTGTAACAGTTAATGGTGTAATAATATACCAATAATCCTGCATTTGTAATTTCAACCAATAACGGTCAATGGCGTATTCATGTTTATTATTAGGATTTTGTATTAACTTGGATAATCCTTCTTTGAAATTAACAATTAATGTATCATAATACTCTTTTTTCACAATATATCCAGTGGTGGTTTGGCAGTAAAACACCCGAGATGCATAATCGTATAATTTTTGAAAGGGTGGACAATTATTTCCGCTGACAATTAATACATTCCAATTAATGGTATCATTATCAACAAATTTGGTCAGGTTTTGTTTAAATAATTCTGGATTGGTGAACGTAATATCATCTTCACAAATAAAAACTTGTTCGTAATCACGTTTTTTTGCTAATTCCAGACATTTTATATGACTAAGTGTACAGCCAACAGCCGGTGATTTTGGTTGAATTCCAGCAACACGTTCTGCATTAATTTCCATTTTCTTAAATTCTTGTGTAATATGTTCCAATCTATCTTTACGATGTTCTAAATTAATAAAGAACGTATGTTCAAATAAGTCCATATTATGAATTGTATATTATATATAATTCATAATGTTTATATTTATTAGTTTTTCCGCAAAAGTATTAATGTGGTATTTCTATTTTTTCTAACATATTATCAATAGATGCCTTAGATTCATTACGAACGATTTGTGTATGTAAATCACCATGAGTTTGTTGTAATATTTTCATATCATTTTGTAAGGTCTGCACTGTTTGCGTTAATTGAATCATATTTTGCGACATGGTATGTAGATTCTCTTGTATTATTTCAAGCACATTGTCTTTGTTATTTGTGTCATCTTTCCATGAGACCGTTTTTTTATCAAAAGTAGGTTGTTCAAATTCTTGAATTGAAATATTAATATTAGAATCAGTATCTATATTCAGTTTTGGTCGTTCACCTTCATTTGAAGGAATAGTAGGTGGTTTCATCTGTGAATTCATAGGAGGTGGGATATGACTCATATCATATTCGCGCTGCTTAAGTTGTTGTTGAATTAGTGTATCCATATTTTCAATAACCCCGTCATCATTTTTTTCTGCAAAATTCACATCATTAGGAACATTGCGTTTATTCATAAGTGCATATTCTTGTTGACGTTGTTCAAATTCACTTGCATAAATGTCTTGTCGGTTATTGGTAACAACGGGTGGGGTATTTATAGAATATGAATTAACAGGTTGAGCTGCAGGAGTATCATTGGTATGCGATGTAGGATTTGATGGGGAATTGGTTTGTTCCCGTACATTTTGAATCATATACAAAATCGTTTCTTTATTAATACGGTTTAAATCATTTACTGTTATTTTTTGGTTCCTGTATTTATCATAAAAATGACTTATGATAGTTTTGAACCATTCAACTTTATTATCAGGGTTATAATGTGAAAAAAATGTTTGAATATATGAATTTTTACTGATAACATTCCACAGTAATTCTTGATTTGCAGATACTACATATAATGACATGATGTATAAAAGTATGTCATTATATCTATATTTGTTCATTAATTAATGTTTTTTTGTTTTGCGATGTTTAGATTTTGATTTACGTTTGCGTGATCCTTTCTTTTTCTTCCCCCCCCCTGCTCCTGCTGCTGCTGCTGGTTTTGCTGCTGCTGGTTCTGGTTCTGGTTTTGAACTTGGAACAATAATTACATCTTTTTTATATGAATGAAAGAAATTAGTTTTTTTTTGTTGTTTTTCTGGTGGTAAATTATTATTTTCAATAGCTCCAACCAAATTTGTAAAAAAATATTTTACTTGGTCGTTTGGAGAAAAAGTGTCGTCCAAGTTGTTTGTATTGATTTTATAATCATTAATATAAAACCCTTTGCTGTTTTCATCTTCACTTCCAAATATTTCTATGGTAATTTGCGGGTCAGCGTCTTGTGATTGATTATTTTCATCTCCCTTATTTATTAATTTGTCTAATTTGTATTGGTACTCCTTTATCTTTTTTTCAATCTCTTCTTGGGATTCTTCTTTACTATTAAAAAACCAACTCATTATATTATATGTAAGTTATACTATAATGATAAAAAATTACGAATTAAAATATTTTTTTCTATATCGATGCATATATTTATCTGGTATTCGTTTATTTTTAAAAAAATCTATTTTTTCCATATAATTCTTGAAAATTTTCTTCTCTGTTTTATTGGTCAACATCGTAATAATAAAATATAATGAATACATTCCACATTCATTGTTTTCATATTGATGTTCCATAGGACAATTTTCATAAAAATGTATATGCATGGGGGTTGCTAATTTGAGTCCTTGTTCTGTAATACGTGTAACTAATACTTTGATTTCATCGGGGATTGACTCACCATTGCTATCCATATAAAAAATGAATTGGTCTTCTAAATCAAGGAATAAAGAAACCCAATGAGAACCATCTTGTTTATGATTGTCTAAATTAAATACAATACCAAGTTTCGTCTTTCCTTTATCCCAAAATGATTTTAAATCAAATGTACAAAGTTCTTCCCATACACAAGTACCATCTTGTTCAACGGGGCGTGTATCAAAGTCGATAGGTGTAGGTCCAATAACCCTAAAGTTTTTATGAGATTTTTCATATTGTTTGAGAACCGCTGCAATATCAAAATTAGAGAGCCATTTGTCAGGGTTTTTTTCCCAAGATGTTGGGTGGTCAGGTGCAAAAGAATTTTTATCGAGTTTATTGCGAACTTGAGTATCTGTAATTGAATCCAACCAACAATCTTCTTTATCGCACATTTTCAACTTATTTTTTAATTCTTTCCATATTTGTTTAGGTTTTTTAGATTTGATAATATTTGTGCGATGACTTTTATTGAAAGAATCTTTTAATTTATATAACACATCGTCGGTTAAACAACTAATCCCAACACTGGTTTTCCCTTTTGTAATAGGATTGCAATTCATGGGTTTTAATTTTCTGGTTTTGGTAGTATTTTTTTTATTACGTCTTGTTTGCATGGTTAGTTATATACTATGTAGATTAAATAGTCTTCTTTTTCTTTTTCTTAATTCACTGTACTTACTGCAAAAGTTGTCTTAAATGATTCTGTATTACCAAATTAGCGTTTTGAAAACATACGCATATCATAATTCGCCATAGGTACATTCCCTTTTTTAATGACCCGTTCTTTTCCCCATAATGAACTCATACAACTTTGGTCATGAGACGAATCATCATCAACGTCATCCATTTTGCCGAATAACATATCATCGTCCTCATTTGTTTCATACCAACCATTGTGATACTTGTTTTGTGTATCAATCTTTTTCATTTTAAAATGACGTATAAGTTGTCTGGTATATGCATTAAATATTTGGTTAATATCTGTAGAAATTTGTAAGTCAGGCGTATCAATCATATGAGCAGTAATTTCTAATATTTTGTCTCTATATTTACGATTATCATCAATAGTTTGATTATCTATATTAGCTTGTTCTGGATTGATTTGTGCAACATATTTACGATAATGATTTTGATTCATTAATAATGAAAGAGTTAATTCTTCCATATCAGTATTGTTGACAGGGTTCTCTAATTCATCGTTATCTTCCAAAAAAGATTTATCAGTAATAGAACTTGCTTGGTCTAACAACTCATCATTGGAATCATCAATATTATCAGTGGAAGCATCAATATTGTCAGTCATATTAATATAACTAATATATAATGTATATATGGTTAATTTTATATTTATGTAAGAAAAACTAATTTGTATAATTGATATAAATTAATGATTTAGTAGAACTTCATTCATTAGAATGTTGCGACAGTACATCATAAAATATTAATTATATAACATGTTTATTATAGTACCATATAAATTATAATATATTGTGCTATACTATATATAGATGTCTACAAAGAACGGAAAACCAATTCCTCTAAGAACAGCAGATCAAACAAATTCACGTAAAATTTTAAGTAATGGATGGAACCAACAAAATGTAATTGGTACGATTAATGGTAATGCACGTGTTTTAACTCCTTTTCGCGCAGCAAATAATTTAGGTGATTTCCTTGTACGTAAAAATTATATATGTGGTGGACCCAACCAAATAAACCCTGGTAAAACAGGTACAAAGACCTCAATTGGTTCAATTATAAGCATGTGTGATAATAGTGGAGTAGAAGGTGCATCATGCAATCCCAAATTTGTTTCCGATTCTTCCGATTATGTACGTTTTCGTAAGTTACGTGCTATGAATAAAAATTACACAGCATAAATGTGAATTCAACTGGTAAGGCAAATTAGTTAATGCGTCAGTATTTTAGTCAACAATATAATTTATATCACTATGTTATAGAATCATTGTGATATGTTTAAAATGATGTATAGTAAACAAAATATAAATAATGGTGCATTATCTGGTGCAAAACCAATGCCTTTAAAAGATAGTACAAGTGATAATCAAAGTTCATTTAATATGGCAAGATATACTTTTGTGGAAACGATTCCTGCAGTACCAAATACCAATAATGAAAGTTTAGAAAAGAAATGGTATGGAAATCGTGATGCATCTCAAATAGTAGCAAACCGCCGCAATGTAGCAGTAGGAAAAGGTTCATTAAATGCAAATGAAGGATTATATTCATTTACTGCTTATAATGAAATAAATGTTCAAAATACAGCATTGCGTCGTGCTCGTGCAGGTGGCTCGGTCGCCCCACCTAAAAAAAATGCTCGAACAACAAATGCCCCAACTCCTTCTTTTTCCCCAGTGCAATATTCAAATGTAGATGGAGTGGTAACTAACCAATCTATCAAGAATTTTTATGGAAATAATGCCCCCCATATGTATCATTAAATTATTGCGTATTAATTCGTTTTATTGATATAATCATTTGACATTATAAACATTAGACGAGTATTATTTTTAAATATATTGGTATTATTTTGTTGGACAGAGAGAACCTGTTCAGGTATATTTAACTGGAATATGTATAAAATACATATATAATAGACAACACTGATCAAAAGTAAATAGGTCATTATTGTAGAAATTATGATAAAGATAACCGTCCCATAAAGGATTTTATATTTTCAATTTTTTTCACACTATACAATATATTGTGAAATGTACAGTTATTTAGTTGAATTTTTAGGCGCTGCATTCTTTATTTATGTTATTTTTGCAACAGGAAATCCTTTAGCGATTGGTGCTGCATTGGCTCTTGCAATATTAGTAACAAGTAATATATCGGGTGGTCATATTAATCCTGCTGTAACAATTGCAATGGCTTCTGCTGGTAAATTACCAACAGATGAAGTATTGCCGTATTGTTTAGCTCAAATCTTCGGTGGATTAACCGCTCTTCAATTATACAAACGTTATCAATTATAAATAAAATATATACCAGTTATAATTTGAAATCTTCACTGGTATAAATCTGCATCGGTGTAAAAATTATGTAATACAAATGATTCATTACATAATTTATTTAGATTTATTCACGACACGAAATAATATAAATAATCCAACCAAAGATAAAGAACCAATATAGATATTAGTTATTCTATTTGGTGTAAATATAACAGAATCCTCATCTGCCTCTTCATTATCATCTTCCTCCTTCTCATCTTTATTTTGATATATTCCATGAATATTAGGTAATTTATTTTCAATATGTAATTCTTTGAACGCTTCAATATTTGCTTGTTTTTTTTTAGAATCAAAGTGAATTGGAGAACCAATAAGTGGTTTCCATGTTGTGCTTGGGTCCATATTTTCAAAATTATCCATCAATGGACATTTTTTTACAGTGAAGTTGTCACGGATTGTTGTACTATTACCTTCTATATTTCGGCGTCGTTGTTGTTCTGATGATAATTTTGGCAAATTATTAAGAAACTTGTTCATTTATTATATATTATATATACACTAACTGACATTTTATATTTATATAAATGCTAAATATACTTAGTTATCAAACACACATAGTTGTAAATTATGTGTGTTTGACCATAATTATTATCTTTTTACAGAATTGGCATTTTTTTTAATCATTTTTGCTTTTTTAGCTGCAGATTTTGCATTTTGAGTAATTAATCTTTTTGTTTTTGCAAATAGTTTAGCTTCTATTTTCGCCTTTTTCTCGGCAATTTTTTTCGTTTTCGCAATCTTTAGTTGCATCTTATTAGATTGTACGCGAATTCGTGATATTATATGTTTTTTATAATAACGACGTATTTTACGTTCATAAACTAATAATTTGTGTTGTCGTTCTGTTTCTTTAACCGTTTTAGTTATTTTTATTAGATGATGTAGAAACCGAATTAGTAAACGTTTGATTTGATAGTCAAAATCATCATTGAATGATATAATAGTAGGAATAAGATTGAAACAATATTGTACTTGTTCGACAACTGCGTTATGATAACGATAATGGAAGCCGGGTTCAGATGATAGAATCATACGTTTTGTATAAGGTGAAAAACGAAGGTCTTGTTTTAACAATTTAATTAGGGGGTGTGTATGTATACATTGTACTCCAGTCTTAAAAAACACGGTTGGAGGTAATAATTGTTTAAAGTTGGGTTTGGTAAAATAATTATTGTTGGATTTTGTAAATAATCGCATATAAATAAGTTGTTCATATTTATGAAGAAGAGTGGTTGTTTCTTTTGACCTATATAAATAACGCATTGTATCTGTAATTAGGGGCGATAGCATTTCCAGCCGTGTTTCAATGTCTATAAAATTATATATAGTGAATTTTAATTCAATGGGTAACCATTTTATCCAATTTATCCAAGGTTGGTCGCGTAACATTTTAATAAATATATAGAATTATATAATTATACAAAAATATATTTATATCAATTTATATCAAGCTTTATGTGGTGCATAATTAAAAATCAGTATTGAACTCAAACACATCTGCATCAACAGTTTTATTTGCAAGTGCATATTCTGAATTAGTTCGTTCAAAAAAATTCACTTTTGATTCTACACTAATTAACTCCATAAAATCAAACGGGTTTTGTGAATTATATATTTTATCATATCCCAACTGTAGGACTAATCTATCAGCAACAAATTCAATATATTGTGTCATTAATTTTGAATTCATACCAATCATGCGGCATGGAATAGCTTCAGTAATAAATTCTGTTTCAATTTCAACTGCTTCTTGAATAATTTCATAAATACGTTTTTTATTTATTTTTTTTTGCAATTTTGAATACAGTAATATAGCAAATTCAGTATGTAATGCTTCATCTCGTGAAATGAATTCATTTGATAAAGTAAGACCTGGCATGAGTCCGCGTTTTTTGATCCAGTATATAGATGCGAAGGACGCCGAAAAGAATATACCTTCGATAGCAGCAAATGCAACCAATCTGGCTGCAAAACTACTACGGTTATCTCCTATCCATTTTTTAGCCCAATTGGCTTTTTTTTCAATACATGGATAATTTTGTGTAGCTTCAAAAAGTGTTTTTTTTTCTGCACTATCTTGAATATATGTATCAATCAATAAACTATACATTTCTGAATGAATATTTTCCATAGCAATTTGAAATCCATAAAACGCCCGTGCTTCTGATAATTGTACATCACCCATAAAGCGACCCGCCAAATTTTCAAGAACTAATCCATCAGACGCAGCAAAAAATGCTAATACCATTTTTATAAATTTTTGTTCATCACCATTTAACTTGTTCCAATCATTAAGATCCTTGGATAAATCAACTTCTTCTGCTCTCCAAAAACAATCAACTTGTCGTTTATACATTTGCCAAATATCATCGTGTTTAATAGGAAACATAACAAAGCGGTTTTCATCTGGGGTTAAAATACTATCGGGCGATTGAACTTCTGCCATGGACTTTGCTAGATATTATACTATATAGATTTTATCTTGTTTTTTTTAACTATATTATGAATCAATGAGTATAGTTTTTGAATATATATTATTAGACTTAATAGCATAAATACAGTTAAAATATAAAATAATTTAATAAAATATTTCCTTACGATATAACACGAATATAATTTATTATTGGTTTAATTATTACAACTCATATGTTTACATTCATTTGAAATAATAGTATCTGTCCATACTATATTTAAGATATATGAACTCACCTGAAGTTCAACCACTGGGTGAGCCCAAAAAACGTGGACGAAAATCAAAGAAACAACTTGAGAAAGAGATGATGAAAGAATATCATTGTGAAAAACAAGAAGACTTTGAAATAGTTCCGTTTACTCAAAAAAAATTATATGAAAATATGCAGCATTTATCTAATGTGGAAAAACAACGATTAGAACAAAAATTTACAACACCGAAACCAGGAGCACAGCGTGATTATTATAATTTATTAAGTCAACGTACGAAAAAAATAGTAGTAGCAACTGGACCAGCGGGAACGGGAAAAACATTATTTGCAACCGAAATGGGTGTAAGGAATTTTCTAATGAATCATGTAGAAAAAATTATTTTTACACGCCCATCGGTAACAGTTGATGAGGATTTAGGGTATTTGCCTGGTACATTAGAAGAAAAAATGGCTCCCTGGATTCGTCCTATTTATGATATTCTATATGCATTTATATCACCAAAAGATGTGGTTTCATTAATCGAAGAAAAAATAATTGAAATTTCCCCACTCGGTTTTATGCGTGGACGTACATTTAAAAATTGTTGGATTATTGCAGATGAAATGCAAAATTCAACATCAGCCCAAATGAAAATGTTATTAACACGCTTAGGTGAAAATACCCGATTAATTATAACTGGAGATTTAGACCAACCGGATAGACATAATGAACTTAATGGTTTAGACGATTTCTTAGATAAGTTTAAAGGTAAACGGTCTTCCAGTATAACCAGTGTTGAATTTGGGAATAATGATATTCTACGTGAAGAAGTTGTTAAAGAAGTATTAGAACTGTATAGCGGAGATATTCCAATAAATTATCAGTCTAACAATTATGATGAATCATCTAATACTGATTAATTTATATTTACACCTTTGAAGATTTAAATCCGCACAAAACCAACTTACAGAAATTGTAGTATATGATACTAATGGAGAGAGGTTTTTATAATTGTTCCTCTAAGACACATTCGTGGGTGGGAGCTTCATTGCTATAAAAGCAATTTTGAGGTTTCCA
>Ga0233445_1001658_pt1 | contig 16358 bp, 18 predicted proteins | sample SI_124_October20_5_FD_182779 | JGI IMG/M metagenome (GOLD analysis project Ga0233445, IMG submission 182779) | Seawater microbial communities from Saanich Inlet, British Columbia, Canada - SI_124_October2016_100_MG | ecosystem: Environmental > Aquatic > Marine > Inlet | place: Canada: British...
GATTTTAATGGATTGGTATTTAATAAAAAAATAAAACTTCCTCATGCTATGATGCATCTGAGAAATTTTGTTTTAATTCCTTTGTTTGAAATTCAAAAGGAGTGGGTTCACCCTACTAAAAAAAAGGATATAAAAAAGTTGATTTTATCCCTATCAAATAAAGATATTAGATCTATTAAACAAATTTGAATTAATGTTATAATAAAAAATGCTTAATTCGAATGATTTAATAAACAAGGTAAAAGTTTACAACAAGTTTTTAAATCCAGAAAGATTAGATAAAGCTTTTAATTTTGCTGTTAAAGCACATCAAAATCAAAAAAGAGCATCAGGAGATCCTTATTCAGTACATCCTATAGAAGTAGCAAATATTTTAACCGAACTAAAACTAGACAGCGCAACAATTACCACTGGTTTACTTCACGATACTATTGAAGACACCTTTGCTACATATGAGACTATCAAAAGTGAATTTGGTCATGAAGTAGCAGAATTAGTTAATGGTGTTACAAAAATTTCTGTTTTTGAAAATACAGCAGGGTCAAATTCAAAAGTAGAAAATTTTAGAAAATTAATTCTAGCCACATCAAAAGATATACGTGTTTTGTTAGTAAAAATTGCCGATCGTCTTCATAATATGAGAACCATTAAAGCAATTCCTAAAGAAGAAAAGAGACAAAGAATAGCTCAAGAGACTATGGAAATTTATGCACCATTAGCTGACAGAATGGGAATGCATAGAATAAGAGATGAACTTGAAGATTTGTCTTTTGAAATTTTAAATAATGAAGCAAGAGAATTAATTAAAAAAAAACTTGATGAAATTAAATCAGATAAAAAAGATCTTTTTGAGTCTCTTTCTTTTGAGCTAAGTGAAATTTTAAATGACAATTACATCAATGCTGAAATTCATGGTCGTGAAAAAACACCATTTTCAATTTGGCGTAAAGTTCAAAAAAAAAGAATTTCACTAGAGCAAATCACAGATATCATTGGATTTAGGATTACACTAAATTCAGTAGATGAGTGCTATAAAACTCTTGGTATATTTCATAAAAAATGGAACTGTATTCCAGGTAAGTTTAAGGACTATATATCTTCACCTAAAATAAATGGTTATAAATCACTACATACATCTGTAATTGGCTCAAATAAAAAACCAATCGAAATTCAGATTAGAACACATGAAATGCATGAATTTGCTGAGAGAGGAGTTGCTTCACATTGGAAATATAAATCTTCTGAGAAATTTAATTCTTTAAGTTGGAAAGAGTATGACTGGTTAAAAGATCTTGTTGAAATTATTGAAAAAAATGAAAACCCTGAACATTCTTATGAGTATACAAAACTTCAAATGTTCCAAGAGAATGTATTCTGCTTCACGCCAAAAGGTTCAGTTATAAAATTACCAAAAGATGCTACACCAATAGATTTCGCATATGCTGTTCATACTAAAATAGGTAATACAGCTATAGGATGTGAAATAAATGGAAATAAATCAGAATTACAACACGTTTTAAGAAATGGAGACAGAGTTAATATAATTACATCTAAAAATCAGTCACCATCCCTGCATTGGATACCAACAACAAAAACAGGTAAAGCAAGGTCTGCTATTAGAAGATATTGGCACGACAAAGGTGAACAAAAAGAGGAGAAAATTAAGAAATATAATACAACCTTATGGATTTCATTACCTGATCAACCAGGTCAATTGGGCGATATAAGTTCTTTGATTGGTAGTCATAAGCTTAATATTTCAAATGTTGAAATGGCAGGTAAAAATGCAAAGTATATCAACTTTAAATTTAGATTGATAATTACCAATTTAAAAAACTTCACAAATTTTATTGCAGAGCTTAAGCAAAAAGGTATAAAATTTAAGATAATTAGACACGAAGATAAAAGAAATGCTTTCACTCAAAAAATCCTTAGATATTTTAAAAAAGACTGATGCTCTTTTAGAGGGTCATTTTGTACTATCTTCAGGGTTGCATTCTTCAAAATACATTCAGTGCGCCAAATTATTAAGTTTCCCATATTTAGCAAATGAAATTTGTAAATCATTAGCCAACAAAATTAAAAAAAAACATAATAAAATTGACTTGATCTTGGCGCCAGCAATGGGGGGTGTAATTATCGGTTATGAAATTGGTAAATTTTTAAAAAAAGAAACAATTTTCTGTGAACGTGTTAACGGTAAGTTTAAATTAAGAAGAGGATTTAATATTAAAAAAGGTGCCAATGTTCTAATTATAGAGGATGTTATAACAACAGGAAAATCTAGTTTAGAGTGTGTTAAATTGATAAAAAAAGCCAATGCCAAACTTTTGGGTTTTGCATCTATTATAGATAGATCTACAATTAAATCTCTTAAAATAAAAACAGGAATTATTTCACATTTAAAAATCGAAGTTCCAACTTATAGTGAAAAACAGTTACCGCAAAAACTTAAGTCAATTCCTATCACCACACCAGGAAGTAGATTTATTAAGTGAAAAAATTAGGTGTAAATATAGACCATATAGCAACTGTCAGAAATGCTAGAGGCGAACATCATCCAGACCCATATTATGCAGCATTACAAGTTATCAAGATGGGTGCTGACTCAGTAACTATTCATTTAAGAGAAGATAGAAGACATATTAATGACTTAGATGCTAAAAAAATTTGTAAATCAAAAAAAGTTTTGGTTAATCTTGAAATTTCTACGAATGATCAAATTGTTAAAAATGCTTTAAAAATAAAACCTGATTATATTTGTTTTGTTCCTGAAAATAGAAAAGAGGTCACAACTGAAGGTGGATTAGATTTAATCAAAAATAAAAAAAAAATAAAAAATATAATTGAAAAATTTAAAAAAAAAAAAATTCGTACAAGTTTATTTATAAACCCATCCATTAGAGATATTAGAATGTCTAAGGAGCTTAATGCCGATTGTATTGAAATTCATACTGGTAAAATATCAAATCTAGTTAAGTCAAAGAAAAGATATAACGTTGAATTGGATAGAATAAAAAAGTGCTCAATACTTGCAAAAAAACTAAACTTAGAAGTTCATGCTGGCCATGGATTAGATTACAAAACAACAAAAATATTATGCAAAATTAAAGAAATTAAAGAATTTAATATCGGTCATTTTATAATTGGAGAGTCTGTTTTTTTTGGTTTATCAAGTGTAATAAAAAATTTTAAAAAGATAATTAAAAATTAATTTATGAAAATTCTTGGTATTGGCGTTGATATAATCGAAAATAAAAGAATTCAAAACTCAATTAAAAATCCAAAATTTAAAGATAGAATTTATAGTTCAAAAGAACTTAAATTTTCATCCTTATCCAAAAATAAAGTTGATTATTTTTCTAAAAGATTTGCGGCCAAAGAAGCTTTTGCTAAAGCTATAGGAACAGGATTTAGAAATAATTTAAATTTTAAAGATATAGAGGTAATGAATGATAAACTTGGAAAGCCTTATTATGTTAAAACAAAAAAAATCACCAAAATAATTAAGAAAAAATTTAATGTTAGAGATTTTAATTGTTTTTTATCAATTTCTGATGAAAAGAAATATTCAACAGCATTTACTATAATTCAAACAATATGAAACTAGACAAAGATTTTTTTTCTGAAAACATAAAAACGCTTTTTTATGCTTTAATCATTGCTATTGTAATAAGATCTTTGTTAATACAGCCATTTTATATTCCATCATCATCAATGGAGCCAACATTACTTGTTGGTGATAGACTTTTTGTAACTAAGTATTCATATGGTTACAGCAAACACTCATTTCCATTTAGCCCATCCATTTTAAACAAAAGAATTTTATTTAGTAGTCCAGAGAGAGGTGATGTAATAGTCTTTAAAACACCAGCAGATAATAGAACAGATTATATTAAAAGATTAATTGGATTACCGGGAGATAGAGTCCAGTTCATAGATGCTAATTTATATTTGAATAATAGTGAGATAATGAAATCTAGAGTTAAAAATAAGTTAGAGATAAATTGTGGTAGCAGAACTATTGATGTTTATAGATTTGAAGAAAAGCTATCTAATGGAAAAAAATTTCATACAGTTTATTTAAAAGATTATACCTATCAAAACTCAGATGTTTTTACAGTGCCAGAGGATCACTATTTTTTTCTTGGAGATAACAGGGATTGTTCCAAAGATAGCAGATTTTTAACAAGTGTTGGCTATGTTCATAAAGATAATCTTGTTGGAAAAGCTCAATTTATTTTTTTTTCATCTGATAGAAAAATAGGAAGTATTTTTGCTTTTTGGAAATGGCCTAAATCAATTAGATTTAATAGAACTTTTAATCGAATTAATTAATGAAAATTAATTATCAAGATTTACAAAAGAAAATTAATGTTAAATTTAAAAATTTAAATTTATTAACACATTCTCTTACACACAAAAGTTTCGATACAAATAGAAATAATGAAAAAATAGAATTTTTAGGAGATAGAGTTCTGGGATTGGTTATAGCAAAAAAACTTCTAGAAACATATCCAGATGAAAAGGAAGGCATACTTGATAAAAAATTTGCATCTCTTGTGAATAAAAAAACATGTTTAGAGATAGCAAAAAAAATTAATTTAGAAAAATTTATTTTAACATTTAATCCAAAAAATAAAAAAATTAAAATTGAAGATAAGATAGTATCAGATAGTTGTGAAGCTTTACTAGGAGCCATATATCTTGATAAAGGTTTAATTGTAGCTGAAAAAGTAATCCTAGATTTATGGAAGAATAAAATTAAGGAAAGTGTTGTTACTCAAATTGATGCAAAAACAAAGTTACAAGAATTAGCGTTAAAAGATTTTAAAAAACTTCCTGTCTATAAGTTTATCTCTAGTACTGGGCCACGTCATAAACCATCTTTCAAAGTAGGTGTTAAACTTCCAAATTCAAAATATTTTTTTGGATTAGGTAAATCTAAAAAAGATGCAGAACAAAATGCTGCCATTGAATGTTTAAAAAGTATAAGATTATAACATTATGAACTGGATTGACGAAGGTTTTTTAATTAGTAAGAATAGATATAGTGAAAATTCTTTAATTGCCGAATTATACACGAAAGATCATGGAAAAATATCAGGTATAATTTTTGGAGGTACCTCTAAAAAAATAAAAAATTATCTTCAAATAGGAAATAGATTGCATGTTAATTATAATTCTAAAAGTGATAATAGGATTGGATATTTCAAAGTAGAGATTTTAAATGCCTACAGCCCTTTGTATTTCGATCACAAGCAAAAATTATCATGCATTACTTCTGCAACAAACCTGATTAAAGTCTTAACTGCTGAGGCTCAAACTAATATCCAAATTTATAAAATAATTAAAAATCTTTTTTTGATTTTAAAAGATAAAGATTGGTTAAAAAAATATATTTTTTGGGAATTGGATCTATTAAAACTTCTTGGTTACGATCTTGAGTTAGAAAACTTTGTTGAAAAAGATATTATTGAAAATAAAACTGTTTATTACGCAAGTTCTTCAACTGAAAAAAAGTATGTACCTAATTTTTTAATAGAAAAAGAGTTGGAAGTAAGTGATTTAAAAACTTTGTTGAATGGATTGAAATTAGTTGGAGATTATCTTGACAAAATAATTTTAAAACCAAATAATTTAAGTTATCCAAATAATAGATTGTTATTTATTAATTCTTTAAAATAGTTATTTTATAATTTTATCAATTCTATCTGCATAATAACTCACGATAGCATTAGCTCCAGCTCTTTTAAAAGCAACCAAGCTTTCAAAAATAGCGTCTTCATTAATTAATTTTTTTTGTATTGCATTTGAAATTAAACTGTATTCTCCTGAAACCTGATATGCAAATACTGGTATTTTAAATTTTTCTTTAATTGATTTAATAACATCTAAATAAGGCATCCCTGGTTTTACCATAACCATATCTGCGCCTTCTTTAATATCGAGTGCAACTTCTCTAATAGCTTCGTCACTGTTTCTAAAATCCATTTGATATGTTTTTTTATCACCTTTTAATGATCCTTTTGAACCCACAGCATCTCTAAATGGACCATAAAAACTTGACGCATATTTAGCAGCATAAGATAGAATTTGAACATTGTAATAATTTGATTTATCTAAGGCTTTTCTTATTTTTCCAATCCTTCCATCCATCATGTCGGATGGTGCTAGCACATCACAACCCATTTCTGCTTGTAATAAAGATTGTTTGATTAAAACTTCTATAGTTTGATCGTTCATAATTTGATTTGATTTTATTAAACCATCATGGCCATGAGATGTATAAGGATCTAGAGCTACGTCGCACATTATTCCTATTTGATTTTTATATCTTTTTTTAATCTCAATGATTGCTTTACAAACTAAGTTGTTTTCGTTTAGTGACTCTGACCCTATTTCATTTTTTAAATTATTTTTAGTTTTAGGAAAAAGAGCTACCATTGGTATTTCTTTTTTGATTGTTTTATCTATAATTTGAGACAATCTGTTAATTGTATATCGATAAACACCAGGCATTGTACTTATCGATTCTTTTTTATTAGAACCCTCTATGAGAAAAATAGGCAAAATAAAGTCACTTGGGCTTAATGTATTTTCTGCAATTAACTTTCTCGTCCAAGAATGCTTTCTATTGCGTCTAAGTCTCAAGTTAGGATATTTTCCTGTTATCATGTTTTAATTTTCTTTTAAAATGCGACAAATGTAATATACAAATATAGCTTAAAAACGGTATTAAACAATTATTAAGGATAAGAATATAAACATAATGACGCTAGATTTTCAAGATTTCCAAAAACAAGACATTAAATTTGACATTAAAGAATTACAAAAAGCATATAATGAAATTATAAAGATTAAAAACTTTGATGGTCCAGAGGGCATTACTAACTTTGGAGCTATATCTCTCACACAAATCCCTGGTGATCCAGATTCTATTAAGGGCCACAAAGCTAGAGGTGTATTTTGGACAAAGCCAGATTCATCTGGAAAAGAAGTTCTAAGAGATGAAACTATTGATGAGTCATCTTATTCAGAATTTATAGAAGATTATAAAAATACATATTTTAAAGAGGTGTTTGAAGTATTATCTTCAAAATACACATTAGGAAGGGTTAGAATTTTATTAAAACAACCAAGATCAACTTTAAGCTGGCATAGAGATCCAGAACCAAGATTGCATATACCAATTATTACAAATCCAGGATGTCAAATGGTTATTGATCATGTCTCAATGCATTTACCAGCTGATGGATCTGTTTGGATAACCAACAATACAAAATATCATAATGCATTTAACGGAGGTGAAGAAAATAGAATTCATTTAGTTGCTTGTGTGTTGAATCATAAATTTAATTAATTTGAAAAAAATATATATTTCATCAGACCATGCTGGTTACAAATTAAAAGAAGCTATAAAATTATACTTATCAAAAAAAAAAATATCTTTTCAAGATATAGGTCCTCACAATAATGATAGAGTTGATTACCCAGATTTTGCTCATAAAGTAGCCAAAAAAGTTAAAATTAATAAAAATAATGTCGGTATTTTAGTTTGTGGCTCTGGCATGGGAATGAATATTGCAGCAAATAGACATAAAAATATTCGTGCAGCACAATGTTTTAATTTGAAATCAACAAAATTATCAAGATTGCATAATGATGCAAATATCATTACATTAGGTTCTAGGTTATTGACAAAAAAAATTGCTTTAAGTTGTGTTAGTGTTTTTTTAAATACTAAATTCGATGGTGGAAGACATTTAAAAAGAATAAAGAAAATATAATTATGTCTAGTGAAAAAAATTATTTAAACGATAGCTACAAAAGTTTTTTTGAAGATGGCTTGTCTTTAAAAGATCCAGAGCTTTATAAAGCTATCAAAGATGAATTAATCAGACAACAGCAGCATATTGAGTTGATAGCCTCTGAAAATATAGTTTCTCAAGCAGTTCTAGAAGCTCAAGGGTCAGTTTTAACAAATAAATATGCAGAAGGTTATCCAGGTAAACGATATTATAATGGGTGCGAACATGTAGATGTTGCAGAAAATTTAGCAATAGAAAGATTAAAAGAATTATTTAATTGTAAATTTGCAAATGCCCAACCTCATTCTGGTGCCCAGGCAAATGGTGCAGTATTTTTAGCTTTATTGAATCCAGGAGATACATTCATGGGAATGAGTTTAAATTCTGGCGGACATATTACTCATGGGTTGAAAATTTCAATGTCAGGTAAATGGTTTAATGCAATTGGTTATGATGTAGATAAAAATTCTGAACTTATAGATTATGATAATGTTGAAAAACTTGCTTTAGAGCATAAACCAAAATTAATCATAGCTGGTGGTAGTGCTTATTCAAGAGTTATTGATTTTAAAAGATTTAGAGAAATTGCAGACAAAGTAGGTGCATACCTGATGGTTGATATGGCGCATTTTTCAGGTTTAGTTGCTGGTCAAGGGTATCCAAATCCTTGTGAGTATGCTCATGTAGTTACTTCTACAACACACAAAGTATTTAGAAGTGCAAGAGGTGGAATAATACTTACTAATCACGAAGAACTTTCTAAGAAATTTAATACTGCTGTATTTCCAGGTTATCAAGGTGGACCTTTGATGCACATCATAGCTGCTAAAGCTGCTGGATTTTTAGAGGCATTACAACCAGAGTTTAAAGATTATATTAAATCAGTTTTAGCTAACGCAAAAATATTAGCAGAGACTTTAAAAAATAATGGTTTTAAAATTTATTCAGATGGAACTGATACTCACTTGATGCTGGTAGATTTAAGACCATATAATGTTAAAGGAAACTTAGCGGCAGAAAGTTTATCAAGAGCAAATATAACTTGTAATAAAAATGGAATTCCTTTTGATACAGAAAAACCTATGATTACATCTGGTATTAGGTTGGGTGTGCAAGCAGCAACTACTAGAGGTTTTGGTTTAAATGAATTTAAAACTGTAGGTGAGCTTATAACTAAAAATTTAAAAGGATTATCAGAAAATCCAACTGATAATAGTAAAGTTGAAAATGAAGTTAAAAATGAGGTTATTTCTTTAACTTCATCATTTCCAATATATAAGAATTTATAATAAATGATTTGTTCAATTTGTAAAAAAGGTGAAACTTCAGTTGTCGACTCTCGTCCTACTGAAGATGGTACAGCTATAAGAAGAAGAAGACTTTGTGTTTGTGGAGCTCGGTTTACTACATTTGAAAGAGTTCAATTTAGAGAAATTATGGTTGTAAAAAAGAATGGAAGAAAATCTTCATTTGATAGAGATAAATTATCTAAATCAATCTATATTGCTCTTAAAAAACGACCTATAGACACAGAAACGGCAGAAAAATTTATAAGCAAAATTTCAAGAGCTTTAGAAGAACTTGGACAAAGTGAAATATCAACAAATACAATTGGAACAATGGTGATGGAAGGTCTTAAAGAATTAGATCCTGTTGCTTATGTTCGATTTGCTTCGGTTTATAGGAACTTTAGAGAAGAAAAAGATTTTGTTCAATTTGTTGACAAACTCGATGTCTACAAAAAAAGATAAATTTTCCATAAAAGATAAACTATATATGGAGCTTGCTCTTGATTTAGCAAAATCTAGAGAGGGTCACACAGGATCAAATCCTTCCGTAGGTTGCCTAATTGTAAAAAATGACAAAATTATATCTATTGGTCAAACATCTTTAAATGGTAGACCACATGCTGAATTTAATGCAATTAATAATTGCTATGAAAATATTCAAGGTTCAAAAATGTATGTAACGTTAGAACCATGTTGCCATCATGGTAAAACTTCACCATGTACTTCAGCAATCATTAAATCAAAAATTAGTGAAGTTATCTATTCAGTAAATGATGTCGATAGTAGAGTCAGTGGAAAATCAAAAAAAATTTTGAATTCAAAAAAAATTATTGTTAAAACAGGCTTATTAAAAAATAAAATTAAAGAATTCTATAATTCATATTTTTACAATAGAAAATACGAACTGCCTTTCGTTACAGGAAAAATTGCCATATCAAAAAATAATCTGATTTATAGTAAAGGGAACAGAAGAATAACAAATTATTTATCAGATAATTTTACTCATCTATTAAGGTATAAAAATGACTCTATTATGGTTTCTTATAAAACTCTCAATAAAGATAATTCAAAATTAAATTGTAGATTAAAAAATGTAAAAAATTTCTCACCTAAAAGAATTATCTTAGATAATAAATTAAATCTTAATACACAAAGCTATTTATTTAAAACCATAAAAAGAAACAACACAATTATTTTTTATAATGAAGCAAATAAATCAAAAATTAAAGAATTTAAAAACAATAAAATTAGATTAATAAAATCAAAATTATCTAAAGATAAAAAATTTGATATGAAGATTATTTTTAAAAGACTATATGATTTAGGAACAAGAAATATTTTAGTCGAAGGAGGAAATGAATTAACGACTTATCTTGTCAAAAAAAGATTGTTTAATAAGTTTTATTTATTTAAAAGTAAAAAAATCTTATCTAAATTGGTCGATTATAAGAAATTTACTGCTTTAAGAGATCTTAAAATAAATTATAAAAATAGATTAAATTTAAAATCAAACTTTGGTAAAGATGCAATAACTTTGTATAAAAATTAAAATGTTTAACGGAATAATATATAATCAGGGCAAAATATCAAAAATATTAAAAAGACCAAAAGGAATTAATATATTTGTAAAAAGTAATTTTAAGTTAGATAAAAAAAATATTGGTTTGTCAGTTGCTTGTGATGGTGTTTGTCTCACTTTAATTTCATTTAAATCAAAATTAATGGAATTTTATCTGTCAAATGAAACTCTTGTTAGATCAAAATTCAAATTTTTAAAAAATGATGACATTTTGAATCTTGAGTTACCATTAAGTTATGGAACAAAAATTTCAGGACACATATGTCAGGGTCATGTTGATACAGTTGCTCGTGTATTAACAATTAAGAAAGTTGATAAATCTTATCTGTTTGAGTTCCAAATTCCTACCAAAGAACGAAAAAACTTAATAGAAAAAGCATCTATATGTGTAAATGGTATATCTCTTACAATATCAAAAGTTTCAAAAAAAGGCTTTCAAATTTGGGTTATACCTCATACATATAATGAAACAAATTTATCAGCTCTTAAGAAAAATGATCTTGTTAATATAGAGATAGATATCTTATCTAAATACGTTAGAAATTATTTTAATGACAAAAAATAATTTTGCATCAATCAAAGACATCATAAATATAGCTAAAAAAGGGGGCATGTTTGTTCTTGTTGATGATGAAAAAAGAGAAAATGAAGGAGATTTGATTATCTCAACGTCTAATTCAAATGCAAAAAATATAAATTTTATGGCTAAGTATGGGCGAGGTTTAATTTGTTTAGCCCTAGATACAGTTCAAGCTAAAAGATTGAATTTATCTTTAATGTCATCTAACAATCAATCGCGAAACAAAACTGCTTTTACAATATCAATTGAAGCTAAAAAGGGTATTACCACAGGAATTTCAGCCAAAGATAGGGCTAAAACAATTAGTATTGCATCAAAAAAAAATGTTAAGAAAAGTGATATTGTTTCACCAGGCCATGTATTCCCAATAATCGCAAAAGATGGTGGAGTTTTGGTTAGAGCTGGTCATACTGAAGCCTCAGTGGATATATCTAAATTAGCAAAAAAAAATAATTCAGCTGTAATTTGTGAAATAATGAATGAAGACGGAACAATGGCAAAAGGCCAAGATTTATTTGATTTTGCAAATAAACATAAACTAAAAATTGGTAAAATTGAAGATCTAATTGCTTATAGATTAAAAGAAGAAAAATTAATAAAGTTAAAGAAGCAAAGTTTTATTGAAGTTAAAAACCAAAAATACAAAATTAGAATTTATGAAAATCTTCTTGATGGATCTGAGCATTTTGCTTTAATCAAAGGTGCTATAAAAAAGGGTATTACACCCAGGGTCAGAGTAATCTCATCAAATGTGGTACAAAATTATTTGATGAATCAGCAGCTACCTAATTCTTTCAATAAAACACTTAATTACTTTAAAAAATTTAATAGTTGTGTTCTGATATTCATAAAAGATACTAATTTAAAGTCTGTTACCCAAACTCTGAAAGACTATAAAAATAAAGACTTTTATAAAAAAGGAAAGGATAAACTAATTAGAAATTATGGTATTGGTGCTCAGATAATTAAAGATTTAAAAATAAAAAACATGACCTTAATTACAAAATCTCCTAAAAAAGTTATAGGTTTGGATGGTTATGGTATAAGAATTACCAAACAAGAGATTATTTAATGAAAAAAAAATATTTAATAGTTGTGGCTGATTACTATAAAGATATTGCAAAAGGTCTTCTCGATAGTTCTTTAAAACTAATTCCTAAATCTAACATGATTAAGATTGTTCGTGTCCCTGGTGTTTTTGAAATACCAGTAACAATATCAAAAAATATTAAAAAATATGATGCTTTTTTGGCTCTTGGCTGCGTTATTAAAGGTAAAACTCCTCATTTTGATTTCATATCACAAGCCTCGACTAATGCTATTATGGATTTATCTGTAATTAACAAAAAACCAATTGGAAACGGGATTATAACTTGTTTAAATATCAGTCAGGCTAAATTTAGAAAAAAAAAGGGTGCTGAAGCAGCTATGGCGGTAAATTCAATTTTATCCCAAAAATGAAAACACATTATAATCCAAAAAATAATCCAAGAGTTATTATCATCCAAAAACTATATGGTAAATTTTATAATGAGGATAATGATATAGAATTTCCAAAACATAGATTTAAAAAATTTATTAAAGATATTGTTTTTGGAACTATAGAACGTAATGACCTCATATTAGACGAATTAAATAATAATCTTGGAGAAGAGTTTGTTTTAGATAATTTGGATAAAGTTTTTCAGACCATATTAAAAGCAGCAACATATGAATTTTTATATAAACCAAATATATCTATCAATATTATAATCAAAGAATATTTAGACTCTTCTAATTTTTTTTTAGAAGATTCCCAGACTAAATACTTAAATGCTTTGTTAGACAATATTGGAAAAAAATTAAGAACCTCAAATGCATGAATTTGAATTAATTAAAAAGTTTTTTTCCAAATTATCAATATCAAATAAATCTTCATTAAATTTAAATGACGATGTTTTTTTTGATAAAAAAAGATCTCTCGTTATTTCAATTGACACATACAATGAGGGAGTTCATTTTCTAAATTTTAAAAAACCAGATTTAGTTATAAAAAAAATTTTGAGATCATCTATTTCAGATTTAATTTGCAAAGGAGTTTTTCCAAAATATTATTTTATATCAGCTTGTGGAAATAAAAAAACATTTACAAAAAAAAATTTATCAAAAATTTCAAATTCATTAAAACAAGAGCAAAATAAATACGGAATTCTTTTGTGTGGTGGTGATACAACTTTTTCAAACAAATTAAGTTTTTCAATAACTTCTGTCGGTTTTTCAAAAAATATTGTTTTTAGAAATAAAGCAAAACTTAATGATGATATATATGTAACAGGTAATCTTGGTGATAGTTTTGTTGGTTTAAAAGTTTTACAAAATAAAATTAACTCAACAAAAAATCTTGAAAATTATTTTGTAAAAAAATATTTTGAACCTGATATCCAGATAAAATTAACAAATGACCTATTAAAATTTGCTAACACATCAATAGATATATCTGATGGTTTAATCGATGATCTTAAAAAGATGATAAATCAACAAAAATTATCATATAAAATTTGGGAAGAAAAAATTCCAATATCTAGAAAATTAAGTGCTTTACTTAAAAAAAATGATCTAAGAAAATCAAATTTTATTTCTAATGGTGATGATTATCAGATTTTATTTACTGCCAGCGTTAATAGATCTAGAATCATTGAAAGCGCCTCTAAGAAATTAGGTGTCAAAATATCTAAAATTGGAAAAATTAGCCAAAAAAATGAAAAGTCCGCTTTTATTAATAAAAAAGGTCAGCATTTACTAGTTAAAAGTCCAGGTTATAAACACCAATTCTAAAAGTTAATTATTGTCTTTTTTAGCTTTTTTTGTATTGTCCGGGCTTAAAATTTAACAACTAACAACCTTAAGGTTTATATGAGCGCAACAATCGAGACTATATTATTGTACACAATCGGAGCTGGTTTATTATCTATAGTTTATGGATTTTTTACTGGAAAAAATATTTTAAATCAAAGTGCAGGAAATGCAAAAATGCAAGATATAGCATCTGCCATACAAATTGGTGCTAAAGCTTATCTAGCAAGACAATATAAAACAATCGCAATTGTAGGTGTAGTTGTTTTAGTAATTGTAAGTGTTGCTTTTAGTCCTTTAGTTGGTCTAGGATATTTGGTTGGCGCCACTTTATCTGGTATTGCTGGTTATGTTGGTATGCTAGTATCTGTAGAGGCTAATGTTAGAACAGCAGAAGCTTCTAGAAAAGGTCTAGCTCAAGGTTTATCTGTTGCTTTTAAATCAGGTGCTGTAACAGGAATGCTGGTTGCTGGTTTAGCATTGTTGGCCATTGCTGTTTATTATTACTATTTATTAAAATTTAATATTGATGAAAGAGAAATAGTAAATGCACTTGTTGCTTTAGGTTTTGGTGCTTCTCTTATTTCTATATTTGCAAGACTAGGTGGTGGTATATTCACCAAAGGTGCTGATGTTGGTGCTGATTTAGTTGGTAAAGTTGAAGCCGGTATTCCAGAAGATGATCCCAGAAATCCAGCTGTTATTGCTGATAACGTTGGTGATAATGTTGGTGACTGTGCGGGAATGGCTGCAGATTTATTTGAAACTTATGCGGTTACAATTGTAGCGACAATGGTTTTATCATCAATTTTCTTTCAAGGTGATATGAACATGATGATTTACCCACTAACAATTGGTGGCGCTTGTATTTTAACTTCAATTTTAGGAACATTTTTTGTTAAACTTGGAAAAGATAAAAATGTAATGAATGCTTTATATAAAGGATTTGTTGTATCTGCTGTTGCTTCAATAGTGATTTTATACCCAGTAACAGATCATGTAATTGGATTTGCTACTGAATATAATGTTAATGGCAAAAACTTTAATGGAATGAGTTTATATTACTGTGGAATAATTGGTCTTATAATTACTGGTTTATTAATTTGGATCACTGAATATTATACTGGTACGAATTACAGACCTGTAAAATCTGTTGCTGCCGCATCAACAACAGGTCATGGTACTAATGTTATCCAAGGATTAGCTGTTTCAATGGAAGCTACTGCTGTACCAGCATTAATTATTGTTGCTGGAATTTTAGCTACAAATTCAATTGCTGGACTTTTTGGTATAGCTATAGCTGTAACTACTATGTTGGCTTTAGCTGGTATGGTCGTTGCTCTTGACGCTTATGGACCAGTTACTGATAACGCTGGTGGAATTGCTGAAATGTCCAACTTAGATAAAAAGGTTAGAAAAACTACTGATGCTCTTGATGCTGTTGGTAACACAACAAAAGCTGTTACCAAAGGTTATGCTATTGGATCAGCTGGTTTGGGTGCTCTAGTTTTATTTGCAGCTTATGTAGAAGATATTAAACACTTCTCTGGTGTAGCTGGTTCTAAACTAGAAGGTATTGTTGTTACTTTTGATTTATCAAATCCATACGTAGTTGTTGGTTTATTAATCGGTGGAATGCTTCCTTATCTATTTGCTTCAATGGGAATGCAAGCAGTCGGAAGAGCAGGTGGTGCTGTTGTAATAGAAGTTAGAAGACAATTTAAAAAATTTCCTGGTATTATGAAAAGAAAACAAAAACCAGATTATGCTAGATTAGTTGATCTTTTAACAGTAGCAGCAATTAAAGAGATGATTATTCCATCTTTATTGCCTGTTTTGTCACCAGTTGTGCTTTACTTTATAATTCTTACTATTGGAGGACAAGTTGCAGCACTTGCTGCTGTAGGAGCAATGTTGTTAGGAGTTATTATTACAGGGTTATTTGTTGCAGTATCAATGACTGCAGGAGGTGGAGCTTGGGATAATGCTAAAAAGTATATTGAAGATGGTAATCATGGCGGTAAGGGTTCTGAAGCTCACAAAGCTGCCGTAACAGGTGATACTGTTGGAGATCCATACAAAGATACAGCAGGGCCTGCGATTAACCCAATGATTAAGATTACAAATATTGTTGCTTTACTTTTGTTAGCTGTTATCGCTGGCTAATTTCTTTACGTTTTTTGGCCCTCTGTCCAAGAGGGTCATTAACCTTTTGTCTCATACTGGACATAAAATCATAAATAAACGAGCTTCTCTTAAACCCTGAT
>Ga0233445_1001660_pt1 | contig 16343 bp, 17 predicted proteins | sample SI_124_October20_5_FD_182779 | JGI IMG/M metagenome (GOLD analysis project Ga0233445, IMG submission 182779) | Seawater microbial communities from Saanich Inlet, British Columbia, Canada - SI_124_October2016_100_MG | ecosystem: Environmental > Aquatic > Marine > Inlet | place: Canada: British...
TGAGAGTCTCATATTTTAATGAGCTTGACTCTTACGCCGAAGCTCACAACTTAGATGCTAAACAAATCATTGAGGGCGTGGGTCTTGATCCAAGAATTGGATCACATTACAACAACCCTAGCTTTGGCTATGGTGGCTACTGCTTGCCAAAAGATACCAAACAATTAAAGGCTAACTATCAAGATGTGCCTAACGCCCTCATTAGTGCCATTGTTGATGCTAACTCTACTCGTAAAGACTTTATTTCCGATTCAATCATTAGCAAAAATCCTAAAGTAGTTGGCATTCATAGGCTTATCATGAAATCAGGAAGTGATAACTTTAGAGCATCATCCATTCAAGGCATTATGAAGCGTATTAAGGCTAAAGGTATTGAAGTAGTAATCTACGAGCCAGTGCTCACAGAGCAGGGTGAGAGTGAGTTCTTCCATTCAAAAGTCATTAGTGATTTAAATGAATTTAAACAAACAAGTGATGTTATTGTTGCTAATAGGATGGTGGATGAGTTGCAGGATGTAAAAGACAAGGTTTACACAAGAGACCTATTTAACTCGGATTAACCCACAAGGAATTAAATGAAAGTATTAGTAACAGGCTCAGCAGGCTTTATCGGTTCAGCACTCTCAATTAGGCTTCTAGATAGAGGCGATACCGTCATTGGTATTGATAATCATAATGACTATTATGATCCAGCTTTAAAAGAAGCTCGCCTTGCTCGACACGCTGATCATTCTAACTATACTCACATTAGAATGAATCTTGAAGATCGTGAAGCGATGGCTAAGCTGTTTGAAGATGAGCAGTTTGAAGGCGTAGTTAATCTAGCAGCGCAAGCAGGTGTTAGATATTCTATTGAAAATCCACTTGCCTACATTGATACTAACTTAGTAGGCTTTGCTCACATACTAGAAGGTTGCAGGCATAACAAGGTGGGACACCTTGTGTATGCATCATCAAGCTCTACTTATGGTCTTAACACCAAGCAACCATTCTCTACCCATGACGCAGTTAATCATCCAGTAAGCCTGTACGCTGCCACTAAGAAAGCTAATGAGCTAATGGCACATACATACAGCCATCTTTATGATCTACCGACAACAGGTTTAAGATTCTTTACTGTGTACGGCCCATACGACAGACCAGACATGGCGCTACAAAAGTTCACTAGAGCTATTATGAACGATGAGCCTATTACGGTGTTTAACTACGGTAAACACCGTAGAGACTTTACCTACATTGATGATATCGTAGAAGGCATCATAAGAATACTAGACAGACCTGCAATACCTAACCCAGATTGGGATAGTAATAATCCAGATCCTGCAACGAGTAGTGCACCATATAGAGTTTATAATATCGGTAATAACAATCCAGTAGAGCTTATGGATTACATTGAAGCACTAGAAACATCACTTGGCAAGACAGCAGAAAAAGAGCTACTCCCTCTACAACCTGGAGATGTGCCAGATACTTATGCTGATGTAGATGACTTAGTGGAGCAGTTTGGCTATAAGCCGAGCATGAGTGTAAAACAAGGCGTGGAGAATTTTGCCAAGTGGTACAAAGAATATAATAATCTTTAGTTTTTAATTACTGTCGATACTTGCTCAATCGAGTCAAGGATAAATTTTGCGTTTGAATTTTTCTCATCAATGGCATGCCCGCTTTTTACTAAAATAGTATTTTGAATGCCTGCTGCATTGGCAGCTTGTATATCGGCTTCTTTATCGCCAATCATCCAAGATTTCTCCATATCAATGTTATGTTTTTCATTGGCTTGATTGAGCATGCCAGATTTGGGCTTTCTACAATCGCAGTTTGCTTCTGGAGTATGTGGACAAAAGAAAACATCCAAAATGTTAACCCCCTGTTTTTTGAATTGCTCCAACATCCAGCTGTTGACAACATGAAAAGCATCTTTATCATAATATCCACGACCAATACCTGACTGATTAGTGACAATAACGAGCTGATAGCCAAGCGCTTGAAAGTGTAAGCAGGCGTCAAACACGCCATCAATAAACTCAAAATCTTGTATCTTGTGTAGATACCCGACTTCCTTATTAATAACCCCATCTCGATCAAGAAAAATTGTTTTAGTGGCCATAATAAAGAATACGTATAATCGGTTTAAATTGTTATGTTTTATTTTAAATGCACAACCAGCTCTCTGTCGTCATAATTAGTAAAAATGAAGAAAAATTTATTGCAGATGCAGTGAAATCAGCATTATTTGCTGACGAAGTGTTGGTTTTAGACAGTGGATCAATAGATAGCACTTGTGCAGTTGCTCAGCAGGTCGGGGCTAAAGTATTGCATCAAGACTGGCTCGGCTTCGGTGCTCAGAAAAATAAAGCTGTTAATCTAGCAAAGAATAATTGGGTGTTTGTGCTAGATTCTGATGAAAGGATTACCGCTAAATTGCAATCAGAAATTTTAAGTACACTTCAAGAGCCTACGGCAGATGGCTATCATACTGCTAGACTCAATAATTTCTTTGGAAAGGATATTTGGCATTGCGGTCTTTATCCAGACTATAGTATTCGTCTTTTTAATAGACAAAAAGGAAAATTTAACGATGTTACAGTACATGAAAGTGTGCAGATTCGAGGCACAACTGCAAAGTTAAAAAATCATATGCTTCATTTGGCGTTTGATACGGTAGAGGAGTTTTCTAACAAACAAAGAAAGTACGCTGCACTGAGTCAAAAAAAGAAAAGTTTAATCAAAGCCTTTGTTTCACCAATTTGGACTTTTGTAAAAATTTATATATTCAGATTAGGTTTTGTTGAAGGTTGGCATGGATTTATTATTGCTAAAGTGTATGCGCAGTACACTTTTTGGAAATATTTTGAATGAAAATACTCATTACCAAATTCCGTAGTGTGGGTGATGTAATTTTATTAACACCATTGATCAGAAACCTTAAAAGTCATTATCCAGATGGTGAAATAGATCTTATGGTAAATAAAGGTACAGAAGCACTCATCGCTTACAATCCAAATATTAATCGTATTATTTTGCATGATAGGTTTAAATTAAGGGCTATGCCTATCTGGCAAAGGATTAAAACAGAGTTCAAAACTCTGAGAAATATTAGAAGGGGTCACTACGATATTATCATTTCCTCTGATCGCGGCGATCGTGGCGCACAAATTGCTTATATTAGTGGCGCAAAGATCAGGGTTGGAAGAGATGGTGGAAAAGGCTATATTAATAAAAATTCTTTTACGCATTATTTCTCGTTTCAGGGTGAGCGTCATATTGTAGATCTGAATCTTGATCCTTTAAGATTGTTAAACTTACCTGTTAACGATAAAGGGTTGGATGTTTACCACTCTAGTAAGGATAATGATAAAGCTCGTGGGATTGCAAAAGGTTTTGGTAACTTTATTCATATTCATCCTGTTTCTCAATGTATGTATAAATGTATAAATGATAAGATCATGGCACAAGTTATCGATTATTGCGAGTTAGAATTAAAGACTAAAGTTGTTCTTACAGCAGCCCCAGTGGATCAAGAGTTGGAAAGAGTTGCTAATATTTTAAAACATACCCAGTCAAAACCTATTGATTTATCTGGAAAATTAACTTTACTAGAAGCTTCAGCCCTAAATAAATTGGCTCAGATGCTAATTGTTGTTGATACAGCTATTATGCACATTGCTACTGCAAATGATGTTCCAGTCTTGGCATTTTTTGGCCCCACGGCAGTTGATAATTGGGGTCCCTGGGATAAAGCGCTTACGGAAACAACATACCAACGAAAAGGCGGCATGCAACAGCATGGTAAACATAGGGTGCTAATGGATAATAGAGAGTGCGTGCCATGTTCTCAAACAGGGTGTAACAATTCAGGTGTTAGTGATTGCTTGAATACTTTAAACTTAGATTTAATTAAAGAGAATATTAGAAATACATTAAATGAAAAAAAAGATTAGAGTCCTGCATACTGAATGGTCAGATGGTTGGGGCGGGCAAGAAATCCGTATTATTAATGAGATGATTGCCTTGCGTGAACAAGGTATTGAAGTATTTCTTGTGTGTACTAACTATGCGCAAATCAAACAAAAAGCATTAGATAATAATATCAAAGTTTTCACTCTACCTTTTAGAGGCAATGCTGATTTTAAGACCCTGTTTGGTATTAAAAAAATAATTCAAGAAAATCAAATTGACGTTGTTAACACGCATAGCGGTAAGGACACCTGGGTAGGCGGCCTGGCTGCTAAATTAGCCGGTGTTAAATTTATTAGAACACGCCATTTATCGAATCCAATTAAATCATCAAGATCGAATTTTATTAATGAACTTGCAGATTATATTTTTACCACTGGTGAAGGTGTCAGATTAGATATGATTAATAATAATCGCATCAAGCCTGAAAAAATCCAATCTATTCCAACGGGTATTGATGCTGATATCTATGACCAAAATAATTTTGACCGACAAGCCTGTCGTGATTTATTCCAGTTTCAAGATGATCAAATTGTCATTGGTATTATTGCAGTATTGCGTCAATTTAAAAGACATGATCGCTTTCTAAACATGGTGCGCAATTTGATTGATAACAATACAGAAAAAAACATCCACTTTGTGATGGCTGGCAGCGGCCCTCAACAAGAAAATTTAGCTAGTATGATTAATGATCTTGAATTGCAAGATAATGTTTCAATGCTTGGCCATGTTTCAAATGTACCAGAATTATTACAAGCTTTAGATGTGTTTGTATTAACGTCAGATAGTGGCGAAGGCGTTCCACAATCAGTTATGCAGGCATTATTAATGAATACAGCTGTTATATCAACAAATGCAGGCAGCACTAAAGACCTTTATCACGATGACAATTTTATTTTAATTAGTAAAGATTCTCAAGAAGAGCTTAATGAGGCCTGTAATAAATTAGTTAATAGTCAGGGGCTACGTAATCAATACACTCTCAAGTCAAGAAGCTATATTCAGGATAATTTCTCTAAAGTGGAGATGACTAAGAAAATTTTAAAAGTGTACCAAGATTTAATAAATAAATGAAAATTTTAATTATTAAATTTCGAAATATTGGTGATGTATTGCTGTCAACGCCATTAATATCAAATTTGCATGATATTTATCCCAACTCTAAAATTGATGTTGCATTAAACAAGGGCTGTGAAGATATGGTTTCTGATAATCCAAATATTAATAATATTATCATTTATGATAGACCAAGGATTAAGAAATTATCATTACTCTCACAACTCAAGGAGGAGATTAGATTTGCACGTAATATTAGAAATAATCATTATGATATGGTCATTAATCTTACAGAGGGGGATAGAGGGGCTCAACTTGCATTTTTCAGTGGAGCAAAGAGTAAATTAGGCTTCCCAGTTAGAAAAGGACTATTCTCTAAAATTAAGATATTTGACAAGTTGGGTGATGATAAAAAATGGCAACACACTGTTGAAAAAGATCTTCAATTTATCAATTTACTTGGTCATAAGATTATTAATAAGGAAGTAAAAATTTATTGGCCGGATAAGGCGGAGCAAGAAGTAGATAAAATTCTTGCAGATAATAATATTGATCAGTTTGTGCATATTCATCCTGTTTCTCGCTGGATGTTTAAATGCTGGGAAGATGATCGTATGGCTAAAGTTATTGATTATATTCAGAAAAATAAAGATATCAAGGTTATTATTACAGGTGCGCCAGTAAAAAAAGAATTAGATAGAATTGATAAAATATTAGAGCTTTGTAAAACTAACCCTATTAATTTATCAGGTGCATTAACATTAAAACACTTAGCCTGTTTATCTTCAAAAGCAAAGCTATTTTTTGGCGTGGATACTGCTCCGATGCACATGGCTGCCGCTACCAATACACCAGTTATTGCTTTATTTGGCGCGAGCTTTCCAGTTATTTGGGGTCCTTGGAATAACGATAGCGACAAGGTATCATTTCAAGATAAAGATGGTTTTCAAACAAATGACTTGCATTATGTGATATCTAATATGAATCACGAAATTTTTTATATAGATCAGATTAAAAAGACTCGAGGAATGAATTTAATCACCTTAAAACAAAACAAAGATGCATTTTTTGAGATTTTAAAAAATATAGAATAATGAGAGCTAAAAAAATAGTAATTAGTTACTTTTTTCATGATGATTCAATACCTTTAGGAGTCGCATTAGCGAATGCATTTAGAAAAAATGGATTTCAAGTGGCTACTTTTCACAGCCAAGATGAGCATACTTTTTGGCCTTTTTTGAAGCATATTAATAAACTAATTAAAGTTTTTTCTGGAAAAAATATTGATATTACGCAAGGAACTAGGTTTAATAATCAGACGTATCGAGAAGTACAATTAGAGAGGCTTGTCAATAAGTTTGATCCAGATATCTTGCTAGTAATAAGGGGTAATAGTTATTCTAAAGGCATGCTTCAGTCAATAAAAAAAACACACCCAGGGATAGATACTATTGGTTGGTGGGTCAAAGACCCGCGTAATGATAATCAACTGATTAATGATGCAAAATTGTATAATCATTATTTTTGTATGCATAAAGATGGCTATACTGCTAATAGTGGTATAGAACACTTACCCGCTCTTGGAGTGTATTCAGACTTATATCGTAAACTTCATCAACGACTTGAGATAAATTTGTCTACAGATATTTGCTTTGTTGGCGGGCAATTTCCAAGAAGAAAAAAGTATATTACTAGTTTAACTAGCTTAGAATTAGAAATTTATGGCCCTGGATGGAGAAAAGGTAAAGATGCATTTAATCGAGATTTGTCACAATGTATTAAAAAGTCATTTATTTGGGGGGAGGATTTGGTTGAACTATACAACAATTCAAAAATAGTTCTTAATATTTCTCAATGGAGCCCCAATAAGAGAAGTGGTCAAAATCTCCGTTTGTTTGATGTCCCTTCTTGTGGCGCTTTTTTATTAACTGACTACTCAGAAGAGTTGTTAGATTTTTTTGAGCCAGGGGTTGAAATTGAAACATTTGAAAGTCCGGAAGAGTTGTCAGATAAAGTTAAATACTATTTAAGTCATCCAGTAGAGCGTGAAAAAATTGCAAGAAGGGGATATGAAAAATCTCTAGAATTACCGAGTTATTCTGACAGAGTCCAGCAGATTATTAAAAGTATAGAAGGGTGATTAATGAAAATAATTAATGAAAAATTGATAGAAGAGTTGGGAAGTGGCAAAGGTATAAAGCTGCACTTAGGAAGTGGTCCCGTTGTCAAAAAAGGGTTTTATAATTTAGACTTGTTCGCTTTAGATTCGATAGATATTGTTGCTGATATGAATCAACCATTTGAATTGATACCAGATAATTCGGTCACTTGTATTTTTACATCACACGCTTTGGAGCATGTGAGGAATCTTCAAGGACTAATGAAAGAAATATCCAGAATTTGCATAAGTGGTTCTAAAATAACTATTATTGTTCCGCATTTTTCAAATCCTTATTACTATTCAGATCCAACCCATGTCAGGCCATTTGGCCTGTACTCTATGAGCTACTTTTTAGACCAAAAACACCAGCCATTTAAAAGGAAAGTGCCATCATATTACACAAGCACTGAATTTAAATTACTTGAAACTCAATTTTATTTTTATAGGACGTCTTTAATAGACCGGATTTTAGTGCCTTTGGTACGCTATATGGTTAATTTTAATATTTCAACTCAAGAGTGCTTTGAACGAAGATGGTCCTGGTTATATCCAGCATGGCAGATTAAATATGTTTTACGTGCAAAATAGATTGTTTTTTAGTATTAGAAATGCCATAATTTTATGAGAAAAATTTTTTTTATTAGGGCTAATAAAACCAAATATGGGGGAGCGGAAAATTATTTATTTAGGCTATCTAAAGCATTAAATGATAGAGAAATTCATCATCAAATTGTGAATTCTAGATGCCCTAAATTTCTACCATCATGGCTAAGGGTTGTTTTATTTTCGATGCAAGTATGTTTTAAAAAAAGTAACAGATTTTATTTTTCATTAGAAAGGATATCTTGCCCTGATATATATAGGGCAGGGGATGGTGTGCACAAGGCTTTTTTGGCCGTAGAAAGAAAGTCAAAGCTTAATCCCCTACATCCTGTTTATCTTTTTTTAGAGAAGCGTTGCTTTAATAATGCAAAATGTATTATTGCCAATTCTTATATGATAAAAAATGAAATTGTTAATATTTACGATATTAATCCAGAAAAGATTGACGTGGTTTATAATGGCGTTGAGTCAAAAAAGGTTGATTATCAAAGTTCTTTTAACAGGCTGTCTAAAGAGTTCAATATAAGGAAGAATACTCCAATATTATTGTATGTCGGTAGTGGTTTTAAAAGAAAGGGTGTTGAGGAATTTTTAGAGATCATTGGTAAGCTCGAAGTTAAAAATATTCGAGCGTTTGTAATAGGAAAAGAAAAGAATATTGAACACTATAAACAGCTCTCTAAAGATTTAAAAGTTGATAAAAATGTGATATTTACAGGGCCTAGGACTGATGTGGACGACTTCTATGTAGTTAGTGATTTTTTCATTCTTCCGACACACTATGAGCCCTTTTCTAATGTTGTTATAGAGGCAATGAGTTTCAATAATGTCGTGTTTACTACTAGTCAAAATGGTGCAAGTGAAATTTTAGATAAGGAGTATGTAATGGAAAACTCAAAAGATTATTCGATTGTGAAGAAAATTAACGAGTTGATTAGTAATACCCAACGGCTTGAAGAAGTTAAATATAGTAATAAACTAATCTCAAAAGAGTTTTCGATTGAACGTAATTTAGAGCAAACTTTATCAGTAATTAAAAAATCTATTTGAGATGCTTAGGGAGTAAATTGGTTAGTATAAATAATAAACATGGATGGCTAGGATGGTGGCCTAAGGCAGGCGTCAAGGCAATCTTAGACCCTGAAAATGCTAGGATTACCGAATTTTTGATAGAGCAAAACTCAATGCTATCTCGGAACTCTTTGTTGTTAGATGCAGGCGCGGGTCAGTGTCCATATAAATATATTTTTAAAGATTTGAATTATCAATCAACTGATATGCCGAACGGGTTTTATGAGCAACCACATGATTTTGAGTGCGAATTGCACGATATGCCTAAAGACGACGGTAGTTATGATGTCGTTGTGTTGACACAAGTTTTGGAGCATGTCCCTAATCCTGAAGCTGTGTTGCTTGAAATTTGCAGAGTGCTTAAGCATAATGGGAAATTGTTGCTTAGCGTTCCTTTGAATGGCCCCTTGCATGGAGAGCCATGGCATTATTTTCAGTTTACCCATTATGGTCTTGATCAATTAGCTCAAAAAACTGGATTTAAGGTTATTGAGATAGAAAAAGTTGGCGGTGCATTTTGGTTAATGGGCAAAAGGTTGCCAGTCGCTTTTAGTAAGCTTCTAAAACAGTATGATCCATTTAGGGCAAAAAAGAGAAATCAGAGTCTTTTATTTTGTATATTCATGACTTTACTGTTATTACCAACTTGGTTTGTTTTATACCTTCCTAGTGCGTATATTATTCGTCCTTTGTTTTATTGGATGGACTACCTAGATCAAGAAAAAAGTTTTACAACAGGATACACGGCGATTTTTTCCAAGATTAATAATGAAAATATTAATTGAACTCCCCACTTGGCTAGGTGATTGCGTTATGGCAACGCCGGCGATTGAAAATATCGTAAATTTTGATAATGATGCCCAAATCACCTTTATTGGTTCATTTGCAGCGATTGAAGCGCTTAAAAATCATCCAAAAGTGGTAAAAACAGGGGTTTTAAGTAAAAAATATTGGGATTTAGTTAGAATTTCACAAGAATTGGGTTATTTTGATTTGTTCATCTCATTTCGAAGTTCAGCTCGATCAAAATTTCTGAAATTTCTGATATCAGCTAAAAACAAGCATCAATTCGATAAAAATAAGTATATAAATCACCATCAAGTAGAAAAATACAACAATTTTTTAAATGATTCTCTTAACACTAATTTTCCTGCAGGAAAATTAGTGTTACATGCTAATAATTCAAAGTTAAACATTAAGTATTCATTATTGCCAATACTTGGTATCAATCCTGGCGCTTCTTATGGCAGCGCTAAGCGCTGGTATCCGCAGGAGTTTGCCAAAGTGGCGAGTGAATTATCAGACCAGTATGATATTGTGATTTTTGGCGGGCCGAGTGAGGCGGATATCGCTGGTGATATTGAAAAATCATTGATTGAAAAAGGTGTTGATAATTATCAAAATCTAGCCAGTAATACAACTATTCCAGAGCTAATTAGGCATATTTCAAGGCTTGATTTATTCATCACAGGTGATAGTGGCCCGATGCATGTGGCGGCCGCTTTTGAAGTGCCGACGGTGGCAATTTTTGGCCCCACTAAAGATGATGAAACATCACAATGGATGAATGAAAAAAGCAGTATTTTAAAGAAAAATATTGACTGTCAGCCCTGTATGAAGCGAACCTGCCCTCTGGGGCATCACGATTGTATGAATTTAATCAAAGCAGCTGATGTTTTGCAATCCATAAAGAGTTTAAGCTCAAATTAAACTTATTGTAAAGTATCATCTGTTTACACAACTTACAACTTACAACTTACAACTTATGGCGAATGATTTTTTATCTAAGTGGATTAATTTTTGGATTTTTTTATTTAGTGTAACAGTGTTGTCATATTCAGGACATGGTGGTCAATCAGCCATTGTGCTAATGTTAACCATGTTTTTTGTTGCTATTGTAAAGCGCAAAGAGTCGATAGACTTCGTTTTATGCAAAGAAGAAAAAATATTTGCATACCTGGTGTTTGTATTTTGGCTTTTGCAACTCTTTGGCATCCTTTACCAGCCTGAAGGTTATGAATTTGAAAGTGCTAGAGCGCAATTAAAATCATTCGACTATCCAATGCGTTGGCTGTTACTGTTACCTGTTTTTTTCCTATTAAGGCGCTACCTTGTGGATTGGCGAGTAATGGCTATTGGCATGAGTATGGGTGTATTTATCTCTGTTGCGATTGCAACGTATCAAGTGTATGTATTGGGCGTAGATAGAGCTTTCGGTGCCTCTAATCATCCTATCCCATTTGCAGAGTTAATGGTGGCCGCCGATTTATTGTTATGGATGCTAATGATTTATGCCTGGAACCATGGTAACAAGGTCATCTCATTTATCTTATTGGTTGCAAGTTTGGCAGGGTTTTACGGATCCTTACTCTCAGTCACTAGAGGTGCTTGGCTTGCCTATATATTTATGATTTTAATTTGGTTACTCTACATATTTAAAAAAAGTTTTTCAGACAGGCGGCATCTCTTATCAACACCAATTGTTGCTAGATTATTGTTAGCAGTGCTGGTTTTTTACGCAGTTTCACAAACTGATCAGTATCATGTATTAAAGTCTAGAACGACAAGCACTATTGATAATTTATCAAGAGTTGATTACAACTCTGCAACAGGATATAGACTAATAATTTATCAAGATGCTTTTAAGGTAATTAAGCAACATCCATTTGGAATTGGTACAAATAATTTTTTAGCCATCAAACAATCGAATGACAAAACCTATAAACATGCTCATAATGAGTTAATTAACCTGTGGGTTGAAAATGGCATACAGGGCGTTATAATTTTCTTATTACTATTAGGATATGCATTTAAAGTTTTCTATAAAAATCTCAATCATGCTAATGATTTAGTGAGTGTTTACGCTGCCTGCGGCCTAATGTTGATTGTAAGTTATATGATTTTCGGCTTTTCTCAGGCGATATTTAGCCATCATCAAACTTTGATATTTTTTATTTTTTATCTTTATTTTTTTATTGCACAGATTTTTGCTATCAAGAGGCAAAATATTTAATTTTATAAGATTCCAAGTCTTTCACCTTGGTAACTACCATCCTTGACCCGGTCGCACCAAACAGTACTTTCTAAATACCACTCAACAGTTTTACGAATACCTGTTGCAAAAGTTTCATCTGGAGTCCAATTTAATTCTTTATCGATCTTGGTAGCATCTATAGCATATCTAACATCATGTCCTGCTCTATCACCCACATAGGTAATAAGCTGCTCATACTTATCGATACCATCAATCTTACTTGGCACTAACTCATCTAAGATACTACATACAGTTTTAACAACCTCAATGTTTTGAAGTTCATTATGCCCACCAATATTGTATGTTTCACTAATCTTACCGGTTAATGCTACATGCAATAACGCTCTTGCATGATCATCAACATAAAGCCAGTCACGTATTTGCTTACCATTGCCGTAGATTGGTAAATCCTTACCTTCTAATACATTAAGAATAATCAAAGGAATAAGCTTTTCAGGGAATTGATAGGGTCCATAATTATTAGAGCAATTTGTAATTAGCGTTGGCAAGCCAAAAGTTCGCTGCCATGCGCGCACTAGATGATCAGAACTTGCTTTTGCTGCTGAATAAGGTGAGCTTGGTGCGTATGATGTTTCTTCAGTAAATAGATCATCCGTACCTTCTAAATCGCCATAGACTTCATCAGTAGACACATGGTGGAATTTAAAATTATCTTTCTTGTCACCATCTAGATTGGACCAATAATCTCTAGCCTCCTCAAGTAGTGCATAAGTGCCAACAATATTAGTCTGAATGAATTCACCAGGACCATCAATTGATCTATCCACATGTGATTCAGCAGCCAAATGCATCACAATGTCTGGCTGATGTTCGTTAAAAACACGTTTAATCTCAGCAGCATTGCAGATATCTACTTGTTCAAAGGCGTATCTTGCATCATCCTCAATAGACTCTAAGGATTCCAAATTACCTGCATAAGTCAGCTTGTCGACGTTAACAACGCTATGCTCAGTGTTGTTAATAATGTGACGAATAACAGCCGATCCAATAAAGCCTGCGCCTCCAGTAATCAATAGTTTCTTTGAAGTCATTGTTGTTCCTTTAAAATTGTGATGCAAGATTCAAGAGATTTGCTCCAGTCTAAGATGTCTATGTCAAATCTATGAGATATTTTATCTTTATTCATTAAGGTATTTTTCGGTCTTTTAGCAGGTGTTGGGTATTGTTCTGTTGTTATAGGGCTAACGCTACATTGGATGCCCGACAATTCAAAAATTTCTTTAGCAAATTCATACCAACTTATCTCGCCCATATTTGAATAATGATAGACCTGTGTTTCTTGTCCTACCTCTTTAAATGCTTTATTTTGCATAGTGTCTAAAATTGCATTTGCCAAATCAGTTGCATAAGTAGGTGAACCTATTTGATCGCTCACTACATTTAATTCGTCTCGTTCTTTTCCCAACCTTAGCATGGTTTTAACAAAGTTATTACCGTACTCAGAATACACCCAGCTGGTCCTAATGATAATAGCATTAGTTGGCATGATTTCTTGTAGTGCTTTTTCTCCAGCTAATTTAGTCTTGCCATATACATTAATAGGGTTGGTTTCGTCAGTTTCCGCGTAAGGTTTATCGCTTTCTCCATCAAATACATAATCGGTAGAAACGTGAATTAATTTGGCTTGTTGTGTTTTGGCAATCTGGGCTAATTGTTCTACTGCTAAGTGATTGATCTGATTAGCAAGTACCGCTTCTTCTTCTGCCTTATCAACAGCAGTATGAGCCGCGCAATTGACGATGATATCAAAATTGTTTTGGTTAAAATAGCTAATAATATTATCAGCGCCACTTAAGTCTAGCTCTTCTCTGCCAACAAAAACAAAGTCATTAGTTTGTTCGGTATTGGCAACAAGCTTATGAATAGATTTTCCTAGTTGACCATTTTTACCGGCAATAAGTATCCTCATAATTTTTGACTATTCAAACAGATTTTTAGCATTCGCTAAAGTTGGATGAACTTTGTCCTTGTCTGAGAGTTGTAAGGAATTTAATGGCAATTGCCAATCAATTGCTAGATCTTTATCATTAAAAGCAATCCCTCTATCATGTTCAGGTGCATAATAATTATCTGTTTTGTAGGCAAAAGTGGCACTGTCACTTAAGACGATAAAGCCATGAGCAAAACCGTGCGGCACAAATAGTTGATGTTTATTTTCTGCTGTGAGCTCTACAGCCACATGTTGGCCAAAGGTAGGGCTAGACTTGCGTATATCAACAGCCACATCCAATACACTACCTTCGATTACTCTTACTAGTTTGGCTTGAGTGTGGGGAGGTAGTTGATAATGTAGTCCACGCAATACACCTTTAATAGATTTTGATTCATTATCTTGGATAAAATTAACTTGATATCCAATAGCTTTTTTAAACAGATCTCGCCTAAAGGTTTCTATAAAGTAACCACGATTATCCCCATGTACAATAGGTTTTATCAACACAACATCGGGGATTGATTGAGGTGTAAATTTCAACTTACTTCCTCTGCACGTTTGAGTAGATACTGACCATATTGGTTTTTAGCTAAAGGTTGGGCCAATTCTATAAGCTGCTCTTTATTAATGTAACCTTCTTCAAAGGCAATCTCCTCAATACAAGCAACTTTAAGACCCTGTCTTCTTTCTATAATTTCAATAAAGGTTGAGGCCTCCAACAGGCTTTCGTGTGTACCAGTATCTAACCAGGCATAACCTCTACCCATCAGTTCAACAGTTAAACGCTCTTCACTTAAATACATTTGGTTCACAGTAGTAATTTCCAACTCACCTCTGTCAGATAGCACAACCTCAGCGGCTTTTTTAACCACATCATTTGGATAAAAGTACAAGCCTGTTACTGCATAGTTGCTTTTTGGATTCTCTGGCTTCTCTTCGATACTGAGTGCTTTTCCAGTCTGATCAAAATCCACCACACCGTAACGCTCTGGGTCATGCACATGGTAGCCAAATACTGTTGCCATATTTTTATCTTTTGCATTTGATGCAGCATTAGATAACATGCCAGTCATTCCGTGGCCATAATAAATGTTATCACCTAAGATCAAGCAAGCATCATCATCACCAATAAAATCTTTGCCTAAGATAAATGCTTGAGCTAAGCCATCAGGAGAGGGTTGTACAATGTATTCAAACTTCATACCAATATCAGAGCCATCGCCTAACAGTTGTTTAAATCTTGGCAGGTCTTCAGGGGTAGAGATAATTAGCACCTCTTGAATGCCAGATAGCATTAATATTGACAAGGGGTAGTAAATCATCGGCTTGTCATAAATTGGCATAAGCTGTTTTGATACACCTTTGGTAAGAGGGTATAGGCGCGTGCCTGAACCGCCAGCTAGGATAATACCTTTCATAATTTATTCCTTAAATTCTTCGTCAATTAAATGGCAAATAGTATGTCCAATCACAATGTGCATTTCTTGAATGCGCGGTGTGTCTTGCGCAGGCACAACTAAATTAACATCACAAAGAGTATTCATTTCACCACCACCTCGACCGCTAAAACCAATCAGTTTGCAGCCGAATTCTTTTGCAGTTCTAAGTCCGCTGATAACGTTACCACTACTGCCACCTGTACTAATGCCGATCACTATGTCACCCTTGTTGGCTAAAGCCTCTACTTGACGATCAAATACATGATTGTAGCCATAATCATTGCCAATTGAAGTAAGTGCTGAGGTGTCGGTAGTTAAGGCAATGGCTGGCAAGCCTTTACGTTCTACCTTGTACCGGCCAACGAGTTCTGCAGCGATGTGTTGGGCGTCAGCTGCACTGCCACCATTGCCAAAAATAAGAATCTTTCCGCCATTTTTAAGGCTATTAATGCACAAGTTTGCTGCAACTTCAAGCGGTGTGGCAATGTAGCTTAAAGTTGCTTGAGATGTTTTTAAATGTTCGTTAAATTCATGTTCGATTAATGATTTCATTATTATTTGCCCTGTTGGATTTTCTCAATGGTTTTGGTGGTGCTTTTGCCATCTACAAATTGTACCAGTTTTAGCTCATTAGCAATATCTTGGCCAACTACTGCCTTACCTTCATAGTCGCCACCTTTCACCAATGTGTGCGGTTTAATAGTCTTTATTAAATCATACGGCGTATCATCATCAAATACCACGACATAATCCACCGCCTCAAGTGCTGCCAATATATAGGCCCTATCTAGTTGTGTATTAATCGGACGACCCTCGCCCTTAAGTGCGGTAACAGATCTATCGGAATTAAGCCCTAGTATGAGCACATCGCCATAACTTTTTGCAGTTTCAAGGTAGCGTACATGGCCTGCGTGCAAAATATCGAAACAGCCATTGGTAAAGATAATTTTTTTGCCTCTAGCTTTTAACTCTTTACTGAGCGTGGCAATTTCACCCAAGGTTTTAATATGCTCATCGCTGGTGGATTTATTAAGACTTGATTCGTATTCAATAATTTCGTTTAGTGTG
>Ga0233445_1001666_pt1 | contig 16296 bp, 18 predicted proteins | sample SI_124_October20_5_FD_182779 | JGI IMG/M metagenome (GOLD analysis project Ga0233445, IMG submission 182779) | Seawater microbial communities from Saanich Inlet, British Columbia, Canada - SI_124_October2016_100_MG | ecosystem: Environmental > Aquatic > Marine > Inlet | place: Canada: British...
CTTCTGAACGCTCTGCAGGCAAAAGTTATCTAGATGCAATTAGAAACGAAGGAGGCATTATCATGTGGGATGTTGGTGGCGAGATCCCAGAATATATCAAATCAATGAAAGTTAAGACAGTTGACGAGCTTGACACATCACAATTAGACTTAATATTTTCAGCAGTAGAGTCACAAGCTGCCATAGACATTGAAACTAAAATGGCAGCAAAATTACCAGTAGTCTCAACTAGTTCTGCATTTAGATATGAAGATGACGTTCCAATTCTAATTCCAGGAATAAATGATGAGCAGGCAGAATTACTAGAAACTCAAAAGAAAAACCGCAACTGGAAAGGATTTGTAGCACCACTACCAAACTGTACAACTACAGGTTTAGCAATTACACTAAAACCATTACTGGAGAAATATGGTGCAAAAAAAGTAATGATGACTTCAATGCAAGCAATTTCAGGTGGAGGTAAATCAGGTGTTTCTGCAATGGGAATTACAGATAACATAATTCCATATATTCCAAAAGAAGAAGGAAAAGTAAGATTAGAAACAAGGAAAATTTTAGGTAAACTAATCAATGGAAAAATTGAAGATGCAGATATCAAAATTAGTTGTACTTGTACCAGAGTTCCAGTAATTGATGGTCATACTGAATCAGTTTTTGTAGAAACTACAAAAGAAATTGATCCACAAATGGCAAAAGAAACTTACAATCAAAGCAATATAGACAGTTCAGTTATTGGATTACCTTCTGCTCCAAAAGATTACTATGCATTTCATGAAGATCCAACTAGACCGCAACCAAGAATGGAAAGAACAGTTGGAGATGGAATGACGACGACAATTGGAAGAGTAGAAAAAGAAGAGTTGTTTGATAATGGATTAAAGTACATGTTATTTTCACATAATAAAAAAATGGGTTCAGCAAAAGGTGCTGTCTTGTTAGCAGAAATGTTATACAAAAAAGGTAAAATTTAGAAATTATTTGTAATTTTTACAATAATAACTTTATAAGAACCAGAAATCTTCATCGGTTTAGGTGTTTTAGACGACAAAAGTAGATGATCTTGATTTACAAATTTTATCAGAATTATCTAATGATGCTTCAATTTCAGTTCCAAGATTATCAAAGAAAATTGATGTAAATTCATCAGTAGTTTATTCACGAATCAAAAGATTAGTTAAAAGAAAATTAATTGAACGTTTTACCATAGATGTTAATGATGCTGAACTTGGATACGAAGTTAAGGCATTAACAGGAATTAACATAGATACAAAACAAAGAGACAATGTAATTGAACAATTATTCAATATTGATGGAGTTAGAGAAGTTGCAGAAGTTACAGGTAGGTTTGACATACTAGTAACAATGTATTCAAGATCGTTAGATCAAATGCACAAAATGGTTTCAGAAAAAATAGGTAGAGTTGAAGGGATTCAATCATCTGAGTCATTTATTGAAATGAAATCACGAACGAAAGCAATGCCATATATGCCATCAAATACTGGTGACTAGTATTGCAAAAGCAAACAGCTAGTTCAAGGGTAGCAGTTTATTATGAATTAACAAAGCCAAAAATTTGGTATTTGCTTGTTTTTACTGCATTTGGAGCTGCACTAACAGCATCAAATATTTACAATATTCCAATTTCAATTGAAACTTGGGCATTGATGTTATTTTCAGTAGCATCAGGTTCTGCAGCAGCTAATACTTTGACAAACTATCACGATAGAGATATTGATGCAATCATGGAAAGAACAAAAGATAGACCTCTTCCATCAAAGAGAATTTACCCTGCAGTTAAAGCAAGAAATTTTGGATTAGCATTGGCAGGTATATCATTGGTATTGGCTTTTGCAATTTCATTTACTACAACATTAGAACAAGGAATATGGGCAACAATATTCATTGCATTTGCATTAGTAAATAATATCATTGTTTATTCATACGTACTAAAAAGAAATTCTAGAACCAATATTATTTTAGGAGGACTATGTGGAGGTTCACCACCAATGATTGGTTGGGTTGCTGTAAGCATGTCAGATTTATGGACAATGGGTCTTGCAATGGCAGGATTAGTGTTTATTTGGATTCCAATGCACATTTGGGCGTTAACATTACATTTCAAAGAGGATTATAACAAAGTAAATGTTCCAATGTTAACTGCAGTACAATCAGAAAAAACATCTGCAAGAGCTATTGCATTATCTACGGTGGTAATGGTATTATTTTCAATTGCACCTTTTTTCATTACAACTGAAAGTGGAGAAGATATGGTTGGTGATGTATATTTGTGGACTGCAATTGCATCAGGTGCATTAATGTTAGGACTATCAGTTTGGGTTACAATAAAACCTATGGAAACAGCTGCATGGACATTGTTCAAATTTTCTAGTCCATATTTGGCAGTGTTATTTATTGCATTAATGGTAGACTCTGCATTATAAAATACTATTATCAGTATCCAAACTATTAAGATCTTTTGTAATTTTATAGTGATCTTTTACTAAAGATTCAAGTTCATTTTTTAATTCAATAGAATTCCATTCTGTCTTGATTAAAGAAGATACTTTTGCAACAATATTCCATTGAACAGTATTTTGATCATCAATTAATTTTAAAAATTCTTTTCCTTTTTCATCATCATTCATAATTTTTCCAGAATACTACAATCATAAAAAAGTTAGTAGGGGTAATTGTATAATTTCAAAGTTTTATTAAGAAATATAGATTATTCATCATATTGCAGTGTAGTATTTCTGAGTGTAAAGAAAAAGCTATACAAACTGTAAAAATTAGTTTTAAGGAAACCAGAAATTTATGTAAAAAACATCATAAATTATTTAAAAATAAAGATGAAAAACATATTCCAACTTTTTCTAAAGCATCAAAATTTTGAGAGAAGTTAACCTCAAAATTCTTTAAAGATTTAACTTCTATTAAGATAAATCAAGATATGGCTGTCAAAAAAAAATCCAATAGTAAAAAGAAAATAGTCAAAAAATCAACTCCCAAACCAAAAAAACAAACTAAATCATCTTCAAAAAAACCTGAATTTGAGAAAGCTTGGAAAGAATATAATTCTGCATTAACTGGTTGGAAAGAATCCTTAGCACAATGGCAAAAGGCTACAAATGAAACATTAATGACATATCATGATGCATGTCAAAAAGCAATAGAGTCAGATACAGAATTATTAAAAAAAGTTAGTACAAGTTGGGAAAACACTTGGGAAGAAATTGGTCCAGAATATGTTAAACAACAAACAAAAATGATTGAAACCATTTTTAAAGAAACTAATATTGAATCAATAAAAAAATTCAATGTTCAATGGGAAAAATTTCTTACAGCATCAAGTGATGAATCAATTACAGCATATCAAGATGCCATCAAAAAATTTAATCAGGCATGGCAACAAGGAAAAATGTAATTTAAATAAATTACATTATTTTTAATTTTTATAATATCAAAAATATTAATTTATGACGAAATTTAATTAGAACCAATTTTCAATATTAGTATGAAAAAGGCAATTGTTTTAGGAGGTTCACGTGGAATTGGTAAAGCAATTTCAAACTCATTAAAATTAATAGGAATCGATGTCTTTGCTGCATCAAAAAATGATATAGATACATCAAATTTGAATAGTGTAAAAAAATTTTTAGAAATACATAATGAAGCAGATATTTTAATTCTAAATACAGGAGGTCCAGAACCTAAAACATTTTCAACTATTACTGAAGAAGATTGGGATAAATACCATAATCAATTATTTTTAGGATTTTGTACTATTTTACAAAATATCAAAGTGAATAATGGAGGATATATTTTTTTGATTAGTTCAAATGTAATAAAAGAACCAAATTCAAAATTAATTATTTCATCAGCATATAGAGCAGCATTTTCAGAAGTCTTCAAGGTTCTAAGTAAAGAATACGCTCAAAATAATATTAGTTGTATCAATATTGCACCAGGTCCTATCAACACAGATAGGACTCATGAATTAATAAAAAATGTAAAAGAATTTGAAAAAATATTACCTATGAAAAGACTTGGAAAACCTGAAGAGATTGGAAATTTTGTGAAAGCAATCATTGAAAATGATATCAAATATCTCTCAGGTGTAACAATAAATTTTGATGGTGCAAATTCAAATTTTATTTTTTAAAAAATAAACTAAGAAGTTATTAGTATAGAGAACATTTCAAAGTTATGACAGAATGGAATACACTTAGAGCCAGATTTCCAGATGATGAGTTTAATGAAATTGAGAGGATAAAAGAACAGTACGGATTAAGCTATAATGAAATTATTCGTTCTGGCGTAAAATTTTATGTAGGTTTGACATTAGCAAAAGAATTACTTGGAGATACTGTTAAAGAAAAAGATATTACGATTGGTGGAAAAAATTTAGGTGAAATTATAAACAGTTCAGAAATACAACAGAATATAGAACAGAAAATTACAAAAATAGCAAAAATTTTGATTGTTGAATTATTTGAAAAAGGAATGGATTTTAAAGAAAAAACAAAAACAATCAGAAAAGAAAGAAAAGTAGGTAGGCCGAAAGTTAAAAGAAAATCAGGTAGGCCGAAACAGGGATTAGATTAAAAATTATTTTTTAAATTCAACATTTGGTGTATCTGGTTGACCTGCAATAGCAATTAATCCACCATCACGCAATTGCTGTAATAACTGCATAACTTCTTTTTCAACTTGATTTCTTTGCAATCCTGTTTGATTTGCAAAAACCTCTACTAGATCTGTAACTTTACGCTCTCCATTACAAGATTTCCAGAAATCAACAATTGCTTGATTTACCATAAATCCTTGTTCATGTTCATTAGCTAAAACCATAGAACCATCTTCTTGTTGTACTAATTTTCCAACTCCTTGAGGTAATGCAGTTTCATAATTAATTGGTGCTGGAGTATTCAATCCAGCTGCTCCCATTTCTTTTATTTTGAGTTTTCCTTCTTCAGTCATTTTATCCATTGACCATGCAGGCTCCCATACAATTTCAATATTGACATTATTTACTCCAGGAACTTTTTTAGCGAATCTTGTTGCATCAGCAACTAAAGTTTCATGTAAGGGACAACCTTGAGTTGTCATTGTCATTTTAATATCAACATCATTATTTTCGTTAACATCAATTCCATAAATTAATCCCATTTCTACAATGTTTAGAGGAACTTCAGGATCCATACATTGTTTCAAGGATTCTTCAATTGCTTGAGAAGAAACTGTACTCATATCCTATATGGTATTTTGAAAAACAATAAAAACTTTGTATTAATTAGCTTGGATTAACATTATCATTACTACCAACATAATCTACAGATTTTTTATTCAATTGAGGCTATTACATGAGAAAACTTTAAAGAATTCAGTGTTTCCAGAAAAATGAATTTGGAAAAAGAAAAATTTTTTGATAAGTATTCATCCTTTTACAAAACTGGACAAACTGGAACAAGACCAAAAATGCTTAATGCAAGATTTAATGCATTAATTGAAAATAATAAAGGAATTATTGAAAATGCTACTATTTTAGATCTTGCAAATCATGATGGTCGCTGGAGTCTTGCAGCGTTGAAAAATGGTGCAAAAAAAGTTTATGGGATTGAAGGAAAAAAAGAGCTTGTAGAAAAAGGTTTAGAGAATATGCAAAAATACAAAATTCCTGAAAATAAATATAGTTTTGTTGTTGGAGATATTTTTGAAGAGATCAAAAAAATTCCTTTAAATGAAATAGATGTAGTTTTTTGTTTTGGTATTTTTTACCATGTATCAAATCATATGGAATTATTAACACAAATTAAAAAATTACATCCAAAATATTTGATTTTAGATACTGAGATCACTAAAGCAAAATCACCTATTGTAAGATTTAGAAAAGAACCATATTTTACACCAGATTCCACTATTTCATTTAAGAAATTTATTGCTGGTAGACCAAGTCAATCAGCTCTAAATATGATGTTAGACGCTCTTGATTTTAAAACCACATATTATAATTGGGAGAAAAATATTCAAGATTGGAAAGGTTTGGAAATTTATAGTTCAGAGAATTCAATTTTATTAAAACGGTGTATCAAATATGTATTATCGTTTGTTAGAAATAAAAAAGAAAAACAAAAAAGTAGAAATGATCTAGTAAGATATTACACAACAAAACGAATAACATTAGTTGCAGAAAATCAATCTATCGCTAAATAATTTAATTGTTAGTAATCAATATTGAAAAGTTTTGTAATTGATTCTTCAAAAGGAGGTTTTGCCACTCCTTTTTCAGTAATAATTCCTGAAATTAATTCAGGAGGCGTCATATCAAATGCAGGATTAATTACACCAATATCATCAGGAGCAGTCTTTTTTTCACCAATACCTGTAACTTCACTTCCTTGTCTCATTTCAATAATTACATCTTCAGCTTTTGTTTTCAAATCAATTGTTGATAAAGGAGCTGCAACATAAAATGGAATTCCATGTTGTTTTGCCATTGTTGCTACCTGATATGTTCCAATTTTATTAAAAACATGTCCAGTCTTTACAATTCTATCAGCACCAACTACAACTTTGGTTACCAATCCATTAGCCATTGAATATCCAACTGCAGTATCAGGAACTAAACTAACATCAAATCCATCATGTTTTAATTCAAATGCAGTTAATCTTGAACCTTGTTGAATAGGTCTAGTTTCAGTAGCAATGACTTTTACATTTTTACCACTTTCTCTTGTTGCTCTAATTACACCTAACGCAGTACCATATGCAACAGTTGCAAGTGCACCTGCATTACAATGAGTCATTATAGTATCATTATCATCAAAAAGTACAGAGCCATTTTTTCCCATTGATTTGTTAATTTCAATATCTTCATCAGCCATTTTTTTAGCTGTTGAAATAACTAATTCACGAATTTGTTGTGCAGTTTCTCCAGTTTTTGCAACATTCATAATTTTTTCTAATCCCCAACCTAAATTCACAGCAGTTGGTCGGGTTGCAAAAAGAATTTTTCTAGCTTCCTCTAAATCAGACAGTAATTCATCTTTTGTTGTTGCTTTACTTTGCAAAGCAGCTAATCCTAATCCAAATGCACCTGATACTCCAATTGCAGGTGCACCCCTAACTATCAAAGTTTTGATTGCATTAGCAACTTGGTTAAAATCATCATATTCTACAAAGATTAATTCATTAGGGAGTTTTGTTTGTTCAATCATTATCACTTTATTATCTTTCCATTCAACAGTTCTAAGCGAAGAATCTATGACAATATTTTCATCCATAAAAATCAAAAATTATATCCATATTTAAAATAAAGTAAAAAAAATTGAATAATAGCCAACTGTTATATTTTCAAGAATTATTTAGACATCCACATGAATCTAGGAACTATGAATAAGGTTGATTCATCTAAAATGTATAAAATTTATGATGAATGGCCAGAAATTGCAGAAAAACAATATAATACAGATTTTAAATTAATTGAAAATGTCATTCCAAAACACATAGTATTTGCAGGTATGGGAGGTTCTGGGGCAATGGGTGATCTATTTTATTCAATTCTTTCAAAAACAGATATTCATGTTGATGTTGTTAAAGGGTACATATTACCAAAAACAGTAAATTCAAATTCATTAGTAATATGTACTAGTATTTCAGGCAATACAGTTGAAACACTTTCAATATTAAAAAATGCAAACAAAATTGGATGTAAAACAATAGCATTTTCAGATGGTGGAAAAATGCAGGATTTTTGTAAAAACAACAATATAGAATTTATTAAAATTCCTGCCTTTCATTCTCCAAGAGCTTCTTTTACATCATTTCTTTATTCAATGTTAAAAGTTCTAGGCCCAGTTATTCCAATTAATAAATCAGATATAATCGAATCTTTAGAAAAAATGAAAGAAATTAGGAAAAAAATTTCTTCAGCAAATCTTACAGATGAAAATCCTGCATTGGAACTTGCTACATGGTTGCCTAAAATTCCAGTAATTTATTTTCCATGGGGATTAGAATCAGCAGCAATTCGTTTTAAAAATTCATTACAAGAAAATGCAAAAATGCATGTTATATCGGAAGATGTGATTGAAGCATGTCATAATGGCATAGTTCCATGGTCAAAATCATCAGAAATTAAACCGATACTTGTTAGAGGCAAGGATGATTATATAAAAACACAAGAACGATGGGAGACATTGAAAGAATTTTTTCTAAAAGAAGATATAGAATGTAATGAGATTTTTTCTACATCGGGAAGTATATTGACAAAATTGATAAATTTGATTTATCTATTTGATTATTCAACAATTTACAAATCTATACTCTTAGGTATTGATCCTTCTCCAGTAAAACCAATAGAATTTATAAAAAATAAATTATAATTTTTAGACATACATCAAAATCTGAAATAGATGAAATCTTTAGGATTTCCATCATAAAATAAAACAATTAAAGTCATAATAATAGCCAATGGCATAAACCAATATTTTAATGGAAGATTTGATATGTTTAAAATCAAATTACTCTTACGGAACGATATAAAGTGTAAAATAACAAATAGTACCATTAACGCAACAGGAATCTTATAAAGTAAAATAAATTGAAGAATATTATCAGTCACAAAATCTATAAAAACATATTTTTGCATTGCGTATGAAAGATGATCAAAGTCATGAATTCTAAATGGAATCCATGCTAAAAATACAAAATACTGAGTGATAAGAATAGACAATATTTTTCCAGATTTTGTTTGAAAAAACTTAATTTTTGTTAAAAATGGAAATCGATTTTTAAGAAGATCATGTATTCCTAGATACAATCCATGCAATACACCCCAAATAACAAAATTCCATGATGCACCATGCCATAAACCACCAAAGAACATTACGATAAAAAGATTAATGTATGTACGAGAAGGTGATTTCCTATTTCCTCCTAGAGGGATATAAAGATAATCTCTTAACCAAGAAGATAACGAGATATGCCATCTTCTCCAGAAATCACTAGGAGATAAAGCAAAATATGGTTTGTTGAAATTCATTGGAATTTTGAATCCTAAAATTAAAGCGGTACCAATTGCTATGTCAGAATAACCTGAGAAATCACCATAAATTTGAATTCCAAAAGCTATCGTAGCTATCCAAATTTCAAATGAACTTGCACCAATAGGATTTGTAAATATTTGATTCACAAGGGGCGCAATATTATCTGCAAAAAACATTTTTTTAAAAAACCCAAATGCAATAATAGTAATTCCTAGTTTTAAATTAGAACTTTTAATTTGTATTAGACGAGAATAGACTGAATCATTGTTAGAAAATTTTTCTCGTAATTGAGGAAGGAATTCTTTAGCTCTTACAATTGGGCCAGCAACTAATTGTGAAAAGAATGAAACGAATAATGCAAATTCTCGAAGTGAATTACTTGGTTTTAATTGTCCACGATAGATATCTACGGTATAGCTAATTGTTTGGAACGTGTAAAATGAAATACCAATAGGCAATGCCAAATTTAGGAAGGGAATTCCATCAGATAGATTAATGTAATTTCCAAATACATTGAATTGAGTTATAGCGAAATCAGCATATTTGAAAAATCCTAATAGCCCAAGATTTCCAGCTAAACTTATGACTAGGAGTGATTTTTTACGTGCTTTAGTTTTTGAATTATAGATTTCTTTACCAACATAATAATCAAGTACTGTAGAAATTATTAAAAGTGATAGTAAGTAATTGCTAGAAAAATAAAAAAACAAATAACTTGCAATAAGTAAAAACATATGTTGAAAATTTCTATATTTTATTATTGCAAGTATAGAACAAACAACTACCAAAAAAATTAAGAATTCTATCGAATTGAATAGCATTAGGAATCAATCTCATTAAGAATCATGTTTGCAACATCATCGCTATAAATTATAGAATTTTTATTAAATGCAACATGTGAAGGGTCTGCCCATATGTCTAAACTTGCATAATTATTCGTAAAATTGTATATAGGAATATTAAATTCAACAGATATTTCGTCAAGAATATGTTTTAAATTTTGTTTGTCAGAATCAGATATGTTATCTAAATAAGATTGGCTTAACGGAGTAGTAAAAATTACGATTGGGATATCATTATTTTTTATTTCTAATATGTTTCTTTGAAGATAATCTATCTGTTCATTTTGTACAATATTAATTTGGGTAGGAATCAATATTGCAGATTTCTCAAGATCAATTTGAGATGCAATTTTAGTGGCAGGAGTTGATAAAGTCATTAATGGTGAGTTAGATAATACAATTCTATTTTCACTTGAAAGAGATTTACCAGGAGTTAGTTCCTTAATTGCTTTAAGTGTAGCAAGTTTTGGATTTAAAGAATCTAATTCATATTTGTTATTAGTTATAACATCAACATATTTTACTAAAGAAAAATCTGAAGATTGTTTTGATTCAATATTTGCAAAATCACGATAAGAAACACCGTAGAAAATAATTTCTGGTTCTAATGATAATATTTGAGATAACAATTTGTGACGAGTTTTGGGCAAATCGCCATCGTATGCTAAATTATAAACTGAATGGTTTACAGAATTTTTTGAAATTATATCATCAACATGTATGGAATTTATTCTCCCAGTTTGACTTGCCCCAAAAATAAAAATTTTTTTTTCATTAGTGTCAAAGTCTTTGTTAAAAAAAGCATTTGTTTCAATTTCTTGGAAAGTTGTACTAGGATAATAATTAAGTACAAAAAGTAAAGATGTGATGGCTATAGCTGAGGAAATAGATAATGAAAAAAGAATTTTATAGTTTTTTCCATTCATCATTTTCCAAATATTTTTGCTAGGTATTTTAGTATAGTCTTTTTTTAGTAATCATATATTAAAAATTTAATATAAAATGATTTTTTATTAGTTTTTCATTAATTTTATATTTTGAATTTTTTGTATCGTTTCTTTGTTTAAATATCACCCAAACTATCATAAATAAACAATGATGAATTTTTAACAAGTATAATTTGTCACGATTATCTACAATTAAAGAAATCTATCCCATAATTAAAAAAAATCTTAAACATCGTATGATTGTTTGCCTTTGACATATTTTTTAGCAATTGATTTTGCATTTTTGACCTTTTTTGTATAGATATTATTTATTTTATCTATTTGCCAAAGTGAATCTTCATCAATTAAATCTAGATTTGGGATTACACAGTGACCGCCAATAAATCCTGGAAATAATTTTGGTCTATTTTTAAGAAATTGCTGAATTTCATCTGCAAATGACCACATTTCGTCATAATTCACGTTGTGTTTTAATGCAATCATATTACTAATTTGAGCATAATTGATTAACCAGCCATAATATGATGTATCCACCACAATTTTTGCTAATTCCAGAGTAATTGGTTTGGACATTTGTTTTGTTTTCACACCAGATTTTTTCATAATTGTAACATATCTAGATGAAGCCCATTTTGCTTTAGGGGAATTTTTATCAATTGCAAAAAATTTAGTGTATTTTTTAAGATCAGATGACATTCTTTTATGAACACCTCTTGTTGCACTATAGAGGACTGGAATATCTTTTATTTTTTCTTGAATTTTTTTTGTGGTTCCAGGAGATATCGTACTATGTATAATTATTCCCTGAGGAGAAAATTTCTTTTTTAATTCTTGTGTATTTTTGACGAATTTAGAATTAAATGGAATACAAATATGTAAAAATTGTGTTTTATATTCATCTAATTTTGAATTATGTTTTGGTAAAAGTTTTGTATCGATATCAAATCCTTGTGTAGGATTAGCTAAATTTAGAATTTTATAGATTGGATTACCTATTTCTCCTAGTCCACATACAACTTGTTTAGTTTTCAAATTATATCTAATGAAATTTTAAGCAAATAAAAAGTGTTTCAAATTTTTTTATTAACCCATTTTATTTGATTTTATTAGTACTAGATATAGGAAGATCGAATAAAAAATAGTAGAAAGTAATACGGAAATTGCAAGACCTATCAAATCAAACATATTTCCCAATATAGCAATCAAAATTAGTAGACTTCCAACTCTTACTATACCAGAATATCCCACTACAGTAGATTCTGAGGCTTGAAGTTTTGCGGAAATAATTGCACTAATGGTTAAAGGTATTATTGAAAAGACAAGAATTTGTAGGCTTGTTTTTCCTTCAGTATATTTTGGAAAGAATTCATCTATGAAATAGGGACCAATAAATGCAGATAAAATTGCAATAAATATGGATGCGAATATAACAATTGAAATAATTTTCTTATGCTTGTTTTTATTAGATTCTTCTGATAATAAAAATGAGTGAAGAGCAATTGGTAATATTTCAAGACCAAATAATATTTGTATATTTAATTGGTAAATTCCTAATGTAGTTGACCCTAATATTGGTAATATGAGTAATTTATCAACAAATCTTGGAGCATATGTAGAAAATTCTACTCCAAAGTTATGAAATAATACTTTAAAATTATTTTTTATATCTTCAAAAAAGTTTTGTTTGAAAGATATGGTTTTAAGAAAATTAAAACTACATAAAAGATAACTAATTGCCATACCAAGTAAGATTCCCGTAATATCTAAAATGAAAAAAAGTCCTACAGGAATGGATATAATTAAAATAGCTCTAATGATTTCTAACATCATATTTTTTTTGTATTTTTTTAATCCTAACAGATTATGCATATTCATAGTAAATAACGACATACCAAAACACAATACTGCTGCAAATATGTCAAAAGTAAGTAGGATAATGGATGCAGTTGAAATTGTAATTAATGCTAAAATGTTTATGCTGTTTGCTAAAGAGGTATTCTTTTTTGCTTGAAAAACTGTAACACTGTGATTTAATCCAAATCTAAAAACTATTGAAAATGTTGCAGTTAATGCAATTAAATAATTTAGATCACCATAAGATTGGGGATCTAAAAGTGCTGCAAATATTAGATAAAAAAGAGCTTGTAACCCAGATGAAACTGCCCTACCGATCATTACAAAAGAAAATTTACTAGGATTTGATAATGACATATGATGATAATTATATTTTGTGTGATAATTTGTTTTGTCTATTTTAGCTTGTTTTCAAGCTGAATTTGAGGCTAGAATGAAATAAAAAATCTAAATTTAAAGAAATATTTTGACAATATCAAAAAAAAGTAAATAAACCCAGATTTATGCAGTATAAAGTATGAAATTAGTAGTAATTGTTCCCGCTTTCAATGAAGAAAAAACCATTGGGAAATTAATACTAGGAATTCCAAGGAAAATTTCAGGATTTGATAAAATAGAAGTTTTAGTAATTGATGATGGTTCTCAGGATAAAACAGTTGATTTTGCAATGAATGCTGGTGCAGATAAAATAGTTTCTCATCCTACCAATTTAGGAATGGGAGAGACATTCATGACAGGTGTTAGAAATTGTATTGCAATGGGTGCAGATGTCACAGTCATTATAGATGCAGATTTACAATTTGATCCTAAAGATATTCCAAAGTTAACAGTTCCAATTATCAATAATCAGTTAGATGTTGCTTTAGGTTCAAGATGGTTAAATCAAAAAGTTCAGGGAATACCTACAAGAAAATTAATTGGAAATATGATGTTTACAAAGTTAATTTCTTTTCTAGCAGGACAAAAATTTACTGATACACAAAGTGGTTATGTGGCATATTCAAGAGAAGCACTTATGAATCTCACAGTGGTTAATGAATTTAATTTTTCTCAAGAAGCTATTCTAGATTTAAAATTCAAAGGTTTCAGACTAGGTGAGATCCCCGTATCTGTAAAATATTTTGAAGAAAGAAAATCAAGAATTGTAAAAAGTATGTTCAATTACAGTTCAAGAGTCACATCAATGATAATCAAGACTCTAGTATATCACAAGCCAGTACTTACTTTTGGAATATTAGGATCATTATTGATTTTAGGTGGAATTTTTGGTAAAATTATTACTGTAACTGATATGTTTAATTTTGGTATTGATTCAGAACTAACTACAGGGTTTATTATTTTGGGTATTGTTAATTATACATTAGGGTTATTTGCCAATGTAGTTTTCAAAAGACATGCATTTACAGAAAAAAGATTGAGAGATTATATCAAAGAAACAAATTCAGATGATTGAATTTTTAATAATATTATGTGAATAAACGTAAGAAGTTTTTGCTGAAAATATTTTCTTTTGCTTCTTCTGAAACTAATGCATCTTCAACTCCCCAATACATTGATCTGTATGAACACCATGGAAAATCTGACCCGAATAAAACACGTTCCGATCCCAATAATTCTACAGCATATTCTACTCTAAGAGGGGTAGATATTCCAGATGTTTCAAAAAATATATTTGAAAATTCTTTTGCTGCATTTACAGCAGATTTTACAATTCCCGTATCATTTCCACCCATGTGTCCAAAAATTACATTAATGTTTGAAAATTTCTTTCCAACTTCTAATGCATGTAAATAAGATGAATTAGATTCAGGACTACCATCTTTGAACCGTCCACAATGAACTAACAAAGAAGATTTTTTCTTATCAAGTACTTCTAGAATTGGTTCATAAATTGGATCCGCAATTGATCTATTTTCAAAAACACCATGGAATTTTACACCAGATAATCCATCTCCTAATTCTTTTGATAGAATTTCAACATCACGAGTCACTTGAGATTGTTGAATCCAGTACAAACCGTGAAGAAAATCATGTTTTTTGGACAAATTAATTATTTCACTGTTATTTTCGTTAATATCTACATCAAGTGTAAAAATCATCATATGATCTAATCCGAATTCTTCTCTGTAATGATAAATATCCTCACTTAGTAAATGTCTCTTAATCTTGGAAGATTTCCCCATATGCATATGAACATCATTTACTTTTCTTGTAGTAACCATATTACAGTTCATTAAAGATAATTAATAATTCTTCTTGTAACACATAGTTTTAAAAATTAGAAACAGAGTTAGATATATTTTCGAGCAATTACATAGTGTAGAATTAATTAAAAATATGTAAAATTACAGTCACATTTAATATAGAAGTTTATCAAAAATTTATATGAAATTTGTTGTTACAGGTGGTGCAGGATTTATTGGAAGTCATCTTGCAAAATTTTTAGTAAAAAATAATCACGAAGTTTTAATAATTGATAATCTAATACGAGGAACATTAAACAACATAGACGAGATAAAAGATGATGTAGAATTTTACAAAGTAGATATTTCAAACTATAATGAAATTGATGCAGTAGTTGATTCAGTAGATGGGATATTTCATGAGGCGGCCCTAGCATCAGTTCCTCAGTCATTTAAAGAACCAGAGAGATATCAAGAAGTAAATGCAATTGGTTCAGAAAACATATTCAAATTAGGGGAAAAACACAATGCAAAAATTGTATTTGCTAGCACTTCAAGTGTTTATGGAGATCAAACTAAATTTCCTGTTAATGAAAATGCGCAAACAAATCCACTTAATCCATATGGACAATCAAAACTAGAAGCAGAGAAATTTGCATCAAAATATGCAGCCAAGGGCCTAAGGGTAATTGGACTAAGATATTTCAATGTTTTTGGAATTGGTCAAAATCCAGAATATGCTGGAGTCATACCTAAATTTATTGAGAGAATTTCACAAAACAAACCTCCCATTATAGAAGGGGATGGAAACAACATTCGCAGTTTTACTTTTGTGGATGATGTGGTACAAGCAAATATTCTTGCTTTTCAGAGCAATGTTAATCATGAATTTATCAACATAGCATCAGAAGATATGACATCGATTAATGAATTAGCAGAAAAAATGATTAAAATGTCAGGATTGAATCTAAAACCAATTTATGATGAACCACGAAAAGGAGATATTAAGAAAAGTAACGCAGATATTTCTAAAGCAAAAGAGCTTCTAAAATGGAATACAAAAATTACATTAGAAGAAGGATTGAAGAAAATTTTTCCTAAAAAATGATTATTTTCAAATTTTGGGAGTGATTGATAAATTGAATGTTTTAACAAACAAACATTTTTTCAACAATAAAATAAATTTAATTCTTTTAATAACAAAAATTGCAATAATAACTTTTTCTGCTTACTCGGTAACTGCAAATTTTCTTCCTTTTTATGAAGGTGCAAATCCATATTTTTATGGTGTAAACTCAGTTCTTTTTGCAAATGGGCAATTTAGTGTAACAAGTGAACTAATGCAAGAAACTGGTTGGTCAGAAATAATTCCAGAAAATTGGTTACTAACAGATCATGGTACTGCTGTTCCTATGTCGGGAAC
>Ga0233445_1001672_pt1 | contig 16211 bp, 20 predicted proteins | sample SI_124_October20_5_FD_182779 | JGI IMG/M metagenome (GOLD analysis project Ga0233445, IMG submission 182779) | Seawater microbial communities from Saanich Inlet, British Columbia, Canada - SI_124_October2016_100_MG | ecosystem: Environmental > Aquatic > Marine > Inlet | place: Canada: British...
CGAATTAACACACGTTTATCGGACAAATCTAAGTCTTTCATTTTGATGATGGACATGCTGAAATCTTCCTTTAACTGGCATTCATCATAGCGATGGTAGTATCTAACATACGGTTTGAGAAACCCCACTCATTATCATACCAAGACAGAACCTTGACGGTGGTTCCACCAATCACTTTAGTTAATGTTGAATCATAGTTGGAAGAATAAGAAGTATGGTTAAAATCAATAGACACCAAAGGCGCATCGTTGTAACTCAAAACACCATTCAATGGACCTTCTGCAGCCGTTTTCAAAATCCCGTCAACTTCTTCTTTAGTCGTTGGGCGGTTAGCAATAAACGTTAAATCCACTACAGAGACATTGATCGTTGGTACACGAATAGCAAAACCATCCAATTTACCGTCCAAATCTGGAAGCACCAAACCTACAGCAGCGGCAGCACCAGTTTTTGTAGGAATCATGGACATAGTAGCCGAACGTGCACGACGTAAGTCAGGATGATATACATCGGTTAAGACTTGGTCATTCGTATAGGAATGCACAGTGGTCATTAAACCATGCTTTAAGCCAATAGTATCATTCAGAGGCTGCACCAGTGGAGACAAGCAGTTTGTGGTACAGGAAGCATTGGAAACAACCGTATCTGAAGCTTTCAACACACCGTGGTTCACACCATAAACAATTGTAGCGTCCACATCTTTACCACCTGGAGCAGAGATCAATACTTTCTTGGCTCCACCTGTTAGATGAGCACTGGCTTTTTCTTTACTGGCAAAAAAACCGGTACATTCATGAACCACATCAACACCTAACTCGCCCCAAGGCAATTTAGCTGGATCACGTTCGGCCAGAACGCGAATTTTATCGCCATTGACGATCATGTAATCACCTTCAACGGACACTTCACCAGGAAAACGGCCATGAGCAGTATCATATTGGGTTAAATGCGCATTCGTTGCTGGATCACCCAAATCATTGATCGCTACAATTTGAATTTCATCGTTTCTGTTAGCTTCATACACTGCACGTAATACATTCCGTCCAATTCGGCCATATCCGTTAATCGCTACTTTAATCGTCATTAATCAATACTCCCTTTATCAAACAAAAAACTTATAAAATAGAACTGATGGTTTTTGCGACATTATCCACAGTAAAACCTAAATATTTAAAGACATCTCCCGCTGGAGCAGACTCACCAAAACGGTCGATACCAATCACTTTTCCTTCAAGACCGACATATTTTGGCCAACCACCACTTACGCCAGCTTCAATAGCCACACGTTTCGTAATTGAAGGCGGCAACACCTTATCACGGTATGCTTGTTCTTGAGCATCAAAGGCATCACAAGACGGCATAGAAACTACTCTGATTTTATGCCCTTGTTTTGTCAGTTCCGCTACAGCATCCATTGCTAAACCAACTTCAGAACCCGTAGCAATCACGATAGCGTCTGGCTTTCCATCATCACAATCTGTTAACACGTAGCCACCCATAGCAACATCGGCCATTTGTTTTGAAGTACGTTGCTGATGAGGTAACCCTTGGCGAGAGAAGATGAGACAACTTGGTCCGTCTTGACGATCAATGGCATACTTCCAAGCAACCGCTGACTCTACGGCATCACATGGACGCCATACAGACATATTGGGAATCATTCTTAAGGTTGCCGTTTGCTCTACTGGCTGATGAGTAGGCCCATCTTCACCTAAACCCACAGAATCATGCGTATAAACAAAAATGGATTGCTGCTTCATCAAAGCCGCCATACGCAATGCGTTACGCGCATACTCGGAAAACATCAGAAAGGTTGCACCATAGGGCATAACACCACCATGCAGGGCCATGCCATTCATAATGGCTGACATACCAAATTCGCGCACACCATAAGAAATGTAGTTACCGGACATATCATCACCGGTTAACCACTTTGATCCCGACCAGTTGGTTAGATTAGAACCCGTCAAATCGGCCGAACCACCTAACATTTCAGGCAACAATGGGGCAAAACCCTCAATCGCATTCTGTGAAGCTTTTCTAGAGGCAATAGTTTCTGCTTTTTCATCCACAGACTTAATAAACGACCAAGATTTTTCTTCCCAATCAACAGGTAAATCCCCGCCCATACGACGGGTAAACTCTGCTGCCAACTCAGGGTGAGCGGCCTGATAACGATCAAACAAGACGTTCCACTTTTGTTCACGTTCGTCACCAGCAGATTTAGCATCCCAACCCGCGTAAACATCACTAGGCACTTCAAACGGTCCATGCTCCCATCCCAGTTCCTTGCGCGTCAGAGCAATTTCTTCCAAACCTAATGGCGCACCGTGACAATCTTCCAAACCACCCTTATTCGGGGAACCAAAACCAATGGTGGTTTTACAACAAATCAGGGAAGGCTTATCACTGGCTTTAGCCGCTTCAATAGCAGCATTAATAGCATCAGAATCGTGTCCATCCACATTAGGCACAACATGCCAGCCATATGCTTCAAAGCGTTTTGGCGTATCATCAGTGAACCAACCTTCAACTTCACCATCGATAGAAATATTATTATCGTCGTAAAGAGCTATCAATTTACCCAGTTTTAACGTACCTGCCAAGGAACAGGCTTCATGGGAAATACCTTCCATTAAACAACCATCACCTAAAAATACATAGGTATTGTGATCAACAATAGACATATCATCACGATTAAACTGACTGGCCATGACACGTTCGGAAATGGCCATACCTACGGCATTAGTAATTCCCTGACCCAAAGGACCGGTTGTGGTTTCAATACCTGGCGCATAACCATACTCTGGATGACCGGCTGTTTTTGAATGCAGCTTACGAAACTTCTTAATATCATCGATTCCAAGCTCATAACCTGTTAAATGCAATAACGAATACAACAACATTGAGCCATGACCATTAGACAAAACAAAACGATCTCTATCGGCCCAATCAGGGTTACTTGGATTATGTTGCAAATGGTCATTCCACAGGACTTCAGCCATATCGGCCATTCCCATAGGCATACCCGGGTGTCCAGAATTGGCTTCCTGAACCGCATCCATACTTAAAGCTCTGATAGCGTTGGCAAGATCTCGACGAGATGGCATTGTGTTCCCCTTCAAAATTATGAATATGACGTATGACCCGCTGAAAGAACGGGGAACGTATTCTGTATCAGAATGACTTCAGGATCAACTTCTCGCGATCAGGATTTCTTATCAATAAGCAAAAAATAGAGAAACATCGAAAAAATAGAGACAATGGAAAAGACGACTAAATACTCATTTCATTACGGCTAGAAAAGACACACTCGGCTAATAGGTCGGCATCTCTAAATCAATTTCTCTAGCCCAAGCATTTACACCACCCGATAGATTAATCACATGATCGTATCCTTGCTGCTCCATAAAACGTGCCACCATCATACTGCGATGACCATGATGACAAATAACAACAACCTCGCGATCACGTTCGCATTCAAAAAGGCGAGCAGGAACTGTACGCATAGGCATTAAAACCGCACCTTCAATATGACAAATGGCAAATTCCGAAGGCTCTCTCACATCCAGTAAGAGTGGGGTTTCTTCAACATCTTTCAAGTAGTCATTCAACTGCCTAGGCGTGAAATTTTTCATCAAAACCTCCTAAATATTTAAAACAAATAACAACACAATTTTAGCCGACAGCCGGATATATCACAATGCTATTATTGTCTAATATAGACACAAGAATAGACAGTAATTTAGATACACTAAGCTTCTTACAGACTTTAGAGCTCAACCAATCTGCCCCCTAAAATCTCCCCAAAATCAATTTATCATAAGGGCATAGCTTTTCTCCAAGCATTCATTCCACCGGTTAAGTTAATAACACACTTATAGCCCTGCTCTTCTAATGAACGAGCCACAACAACACTCCGCATGCCATACTGACAAATAACAACGATCTCCTGATTCTGTTCGCAGTCAAAAAGGTCCATAGAACAAGTTCGAACGGGAACAAATTCTGCATTTTCAAGACAACAAATGACCGCTTCGGATGATCTCCGAATATCCAAAAAAAGCGGCTCTACATCCACATGTTTCAAGTAAGAACTCAGTTCTTTAGGCGTTAGATTCTGCATAAGATCGATCTCCAATTAAAAAACCAGCATAGCTACGCATTCTATCCCCACACCGATATAGAGTACAATAACAGCGTCGGTGATGTATAATACGCGCCTTACTCTATATCAATTTTGGACCACTTAATGCGAATGCCAATCATTTATTTATTATTGATCTACCCCCTGTCCTCACTACACGCCAGCGATCTTGATGACAGCATACAAATACAAAAAAACACCCAATCTATCGCCATACAATCTCAAAAACGTATCGATAAACTCAGCACAGAAAACACCACCCTTCTAACAGAGTACCGTCTCACCTTACAAAAAACAGAAGCGACAAAAACTTATAATGCGCAAATAAAGAAACTGCTCAAAGCTCAACAACAAGAACTACTATCACTCAACCAACAACTCACCAATATTGACCAAACCGAACGCGATATTTTACCGCTGATGCTGCGTATGTTAGACACACTCGAAAAATTCATTCAATTAGGCGCACCTTTTTCTCTTACCGAACGCCGATTAAGAGTATCTAATCTACACAACCTTATGAATCGCGCCGATGTAACCATTGCCGAGAAATATCGACGCCTACTTGAAGCCTTTTTAATCGAAATGCAGTATGCCAATACTATTGAAGCTTATGAAGCCCCTTTACCAAACAGCACCCAGCAGCCTCCCCCAATCGTGAATTTTCTGCGAATTGGTCGACTGATGCTCTATTATCAAACGCTAGACTCAAGCCAGATCGCTTACTGGGATCAATTAACCAATAAATGGCACTCACTGCCCGATAAACACCAAGCAGCGATCAAACGAGGCTTCCGTGTTGCTCGCAAGCAAACAGCACCCGAATTTCTACGCTTACCTCTTCCTTCACCAAAAACCATCCAACTACTGCCATGAATCACACCATACATCACCACACTATAACGAGTAGAAACTTATTCATTAAATTCCTATTCATACTCTGTCTATTCACTCTATTCCCGCTACAAGCGGCAGATCTTCCTACACTCGACCAACTACTGGAACAAGTCAAAAATCACCAGAAAGCAACCAACCAGGAAACTCAGCGCCGTGAAATGCTCTTTTTACAGAAAAAAACACAAAGAAAAAACCTATTGAACGAAGCATATGCCGCACACAACCAGGCGCTTAAAACTTCTAAGAAACAACAGGCAGAATTCAATGAAAACGAGCGAAACCTGACCCAACTGAGTGAGAAACTGCAACAACGTAGCGGCAATCTTGGCGAATTATTTGGCGTAGCACGTCAAACAGCTGGTGATGTTCATGCCTTATTGCAACAGTCACTAGTCTCTGTGCAATTCCCCCATCGTCTGCCCGCACTCAAAGAGCTATCGTCCAATAAAGCATTACCAACTGCGACTGATTTAGAGCACCTATGGTTTGAAATGCAAAGGGAAATGACTGAAGCAGGAAAAGTCGTACAATTTCAAACCACGGTCATTACAGCTCAAGGTAATGAACGCATCCAACCCGTGACTCGTATCGGTGTATTTAATGCGATTTCTGAGGGCCAATATCTAAATTTTCTACCGCGCAGTGGACAACTAATAACGCTCTCTCGACAACCACCAGCGCGCTTTAGCACACTCGCCAGTACCTTTGAAACAACACCCACAGGACAAATCATACCCTTTGCACTCGACCCATCACGCGGCGCGCTCCTATCCATGATTATTGACACACCGAGCTGGCAAGAAAAGTTCCATCAAGGCGGCTGGATTGGCTATATCATTCTTACCATAGGCCTATTGGCCATCTTACTAGGCATAGAACGCGGCCTATTTCTCGGCATTACCGGCTGGAGAATTCGCACTCAACGCCATCAACCCACAAATCCTCAGGATAACCCACTAGGCCGAATATTTACGGTATACCAGCAAAGCTCTCATCAAGACACTGAAAGTCTTGGACTCAAACTGGATGAAGCCATTTTGAAAGAAACCCCTGCCTTGGAAAAACGCTTACCATTAATTAGTATCCTGGCTACTGTCGCGCCTTTACTAGGTTTATTAGGCACAGTCATCGGCATGATTGAAACATTTCAGTCCATCGCCCTATTTGGCACGGGAGACCCTAAACTGATGTCTAGTGGCATTTCGCAGGCTTTGATTACCACCGGACTGGGACTGATTGTCGCCATCCCTATTCTGCTCATGCACAATATCCTACAAGGTCACAGCAACCAACTCATACAAATTCTGGATGAACAAAGCGCTGGATTAATGGCCACAGCAACAGAACATGACTCCTCACACAATACGACCACTGAAACATGATAGCGAACACACTTATACCACCAGAGATTAAAGATTCACTACTTCTATTCATGGACAGTGGAGGTTTTGTATTGTGGGTCATCTTACTGGTCAGTATTATTCTATGGACACTGGTTATGGATCGATTCTGGATGTTATACCGACAATTTCCCAACATCAGCCAGCATTATTTAGATCTCTGGCATAACCGAACCGAACGTTGCTCTTGGCAAGCACATCGCATTCGTGACAGTTATTTAACCGAAATGGATCTCCAATGCCGTAAAACTTTACCGATTATCCATACACTGGTCACCCTTTTACCCATACTCGGTTTATTGGGCACCGTCATTGGAATGATTCATACTTTTGAAGTACTCACGTTATTTGGCACCGGTAACGCACGCGCATTGGCCGCCAGTATTTCCACAGCATTAATCACCACCATGGCCGGACTCGTCATGGCTATTCCCGGCTTATTTGTTAGCCGCTTACTCACACACCGTGCCGACCATATTCAGTCTTGTTTTGCCGATCAATTAACTCCGGAATAATACCCATGCGAAAACGCCACCGTATGCCACCCGAACAAGCAGAAATTAACATGACACCCATGATCGACATGGTATTCATTTTGCTCATTTTTTTTATTGTCACCACCTCTTTTGTCAAAGAAAGTGGTATTGAAGTTAACCGCCCTAACGCGCAAACCAGCGAACGCAAAGAACAAGGCAATATTTTGGTGGCCATCAGTAAAAATGGTGAGATATGGATAGACAAACGACACATTGATGTCAACGCTGTACGCGCCAATGTACAACGCATGCATATTGAAAATCCGGAAGGCACTGTCATTATCCAAGCGGACCAATCTTCTGAAACTGGCACACTAATAAAAGTCATGGATCAAATACGCTTGGCTGGTATTACCCAAATTGCGATTGCCGCACAAGCCCCATGAGATTTGTGCTATTTCTAGCCATTTCTGGCATTATCACCCTCACTGCCTTTCTTATGATGCAGCAATTATTATCCAGTCATGGCACGACACCGAAACCTGAATCACCTACCGGCGGCATGGATTTTATCCGTCTTATCCCGGAAACAGAGGTACAAAAAAAACAGCGCCAATTGCCCAAGAAGACCCCTCCACCCAAAGAACGCCCATTACCTCCTATGCCCACTCCGGCACCCACAAAAAAACCTCCTCCACCACAACTGGACGTGCAAATACCCCACATTAAAGTTCCTCTGAACCTTAAAAACACCCTCTTCACCGGAAACTTCTCGCTAGACAACGGAAATACCTCTCTACAAGCCGATGAAGAAGTCATTCCACTAGTCAGAATTGCGCCACGTTATCCACGTCGCGCCGCTCGTTCTGGCATTGAAGGCTGGGTAAAACTGTCCCTACAGATTGAAAAAGACGGATCGGTTAGCAAAGCCATGGTGACCGAATCCAACCCCCCACGCATCTTTGACCGTGCCGCCATAAAATCCGTATTGCGATGGAAATTCAAACCCAAGATGGTCGCTGGTAAAGCCGTCTCCAGAATGGCCACCCAGCGGGTTGATTTTAAATTGGGAAAACGTGAATGACCCTGTTAAACCGATCTTCTTTTCTATTTCTTTCTCTTTCTCTAATTTACACCTCGGGTTTACTCGCGAATCAGATCATGAGCGAACGTACTTATAGACAATTAGAACGCGCACAAACACTGATTAGCCAACAACGCTCCACGGAAGCCTCAAATCTACTGACCAAACTGTTGTCACAATCCAAAAATACGTATGAACAAGCCATGATTCACCAAAACATAGCCCATATGGCACTTAATCAAGACAATTACCCTAAAGCGATTCAACATTTTGAAAACGCCGTAAAGAGCAACATTCTACCTCAACCGGTCATTGGGAATATGCAATATAATCTAGCACAACTACACGCCCAACAAGGGCACTTTGAAAATGCGCTTAGGTGGTTAGAAAAATGGCTAAAACAAGCCCGAAAAATAACACCACCAACACACATCTTTGCCGCCACCGTATACGCTAGAAACAATCACCACGCTCAAGCTATTACCCAAGTAAAAAAAGCCCTTTCCAAATCAGATAGCGCGAAAGAATCCTGGTATCAGTTACTGCTCTCTCTCTACCTATCAAGCCAACAAATTGATCCAGCCATTGCCTTGCTAAAAACTTTGGTTGGCTTATTTCCAACACAAAAGACTTACTGGCAACAATTAGCTGCTTTACTCATGCAACAAGAAAAAAGTGCCGATGCACTGGCTGTTCTGGAAATGGCTTACCAACAGAAATTATTCACAGAAGAAGCCGAATATCAGCATCTGGCTAAGTTTTATCTATTTCGTGATATGCCTTATGCCGCAGCCAATCTATTAAACGAAGGCATACGCACTCAGCAATTGAAAACTACCGTGACACATCTGGAATTATTGGCAACCGCCTGGCAACAAGCACAAGAAACTACAAAGGCCTTACATACATTAAGGGTACTGACGAAACTCGACCCAGACAATATGGAGTGGCCCTTAAAATTAGGAAGATTACTGATAGCGGAAGAACAATGGGAAGAAGCCAGCCAAACCTTCAATCTCTGTTTACAAAAACACCCTGAACAAACCGAACAGATCTCACTATTATTAGGGATTAGCTACGCCTATCAGAAACGATTCGAAGAAGCCCGTAACGCATTTTACAAAGCTAAAGAATACCCCAAAATCCAGACACAAGCCGAAACGTGGTTACAACACATCAACCAACTTTAACAACACTTGCTGATTCGACTGTCGCAATACATCGGCTGAAAACAACTCAGAAACTCGTCGAATTCTCTCTGAACTCAACCCCAAACTGACTAACCATTGCTGTAATTGCTCTGCCCACAGCTCACCACTCTCACCAGCAGGATACGCGATCACCAAAGTCTTCTGTGGATACGTATACAAGTTCAACATTACTTCACGCAACGCCCGAATCTCCACCAAACTTTCACCACTATGCGGTAATGACCAGTCTTCCAATGTCAGTGAAAATGTTTCCGATTGATTAGCCAACACCTCAACAGACCAAAACAGCCATAGAGCCAAAATTATTCTTTTCATAAAGATCTCCACGGATTCGGATTAAACTGTCCAATCAAATTAGACCACTCTCACCTAGAGCGAGCCTTTTCTGTATTCAAAAAATAACGCAAGGCCACCATAGTTCACTAGGGACGAAAAGCCATAAAAAACACCAAAACCCGTCAAGTTCTACCTTATCACCCAATAATTTGCTATGCTTCCAGTTAAATTTATCTTAAGAGTTTCTTTCAATGCCGTTTATTTCTTCATCTCGTCACGCTGTATTTGCTTTTTTATTCATACTGTTAGTCTCTATCAGCGGATGTTCTATGTTAGATCCGCACAAAGTTCCTGTACAACAAGGCAATGTTCTACAAACCACCCATATACAGCAATTGGCTATTGGCATGCAGCCACAACAAATCCTCAAACTATTAGGGTCTCCATTGATTCAGGATAGCTTCCACAATAATCGATGGGATTATGTGTACAGCCTACGTGATAGCCATGGTGCCTTAACCCATTACCATCTTAAGCTGCAATTCGAGAAAAATCGTTTAACCAGCTGGCACAGCACTTTATCTTAAGAAACCTCAGCTTTACCCCCACCCTTCCGCATTTTCTTGCCCTGACTGGCCCGTTCACGCCTCATCTCTTTCGGGTCAGCAATTAACGGCCGATAAATTTCCACACGATCACCTTCTCGTAAGGGCTCAGTCAATTTCTTAACTTTACCAAAAATACCTACTTTACAAGTTGCCAAATCAATTTCTGGGAATTGTGTCAACAAACCAGACTGACGAATAGCCATCTCCATGGTTACCTCAGAGGTTTCTACATCAATAGCCATTAGGACTTGTTGGTCTGGCAAAGCGTAAGCCACTTCAATCTTCATGATTATAAATGACTTCAGCCCGCTGACAAAAGGAATCCACCAAGGTACTGGCAATTTGATGAAATACTGGGCCAATCGCCATTTCCAATAAACGATTGGCAAAAGAGAACTGTAAATCCAATGAAATTTTACAAGCGGAATCGGACAATGCCTGAAAGTGCCATACGCCTTCCAGCGTTTCGAACGGCCCTTCTTCCAAACACACCTGAATCTTCTCAGGTTGCTGCAAGGTATTCCTCGTTGTAAACGACTGCGTCACTCCTCCCATAGAGAATTCGACCGAGGCAGACACTTCATTCTCATGAATTTCCCTAACCTCTGACCCATGACACCACGGTAAAAAATCCGGGTAAGCTTTAACGTCTTCCACCAAATCATACATTTGTTCAGCTGAAAAAGTGACTAGAGCTGTCTTGATAATATGTGCCATTGCAGTCAGACAAACGCCTTAGAAAGGGATATAATATTACGCATTCAAGCATCCCAGACTACCACATTTATGGCTAAAAAATCTAAAAAAACCGAAAACCTCATCGCCACTAATAAAAAAGCTTGGCACGATTATTTTATCGACCAGCACTACGAAGCCGGCATGGTATTGCAAGGGTGGGAAGTCAAAAGCCTACGTAGTGGACATATTCAACTAAAAGAAAGCTATGTCGTTATTCGAGATACAGAAGCTTATTTACTCGGAGCTCATATTTCACCATTAGGTAGCGCATCAACACACGTTTCCCCTGACCCAATACGCACCCGAAAATTATTACTTCATCGTAAGGAACTCAATCGATTGATCGGTCAGGTAAGGCAAAAAGGACTCACATTAGTGCCTTTGAGTATGGTTTGGCAACGAGGACGGGTAAAACTAAACATCGGCTTGGCTCGTGGCAAACACAACTACGATAAACGTGCGACACTGAAAGACAAAGCATGGCAACGAGACAAACAACGCGCCCTAAAACAAAACAATCGCGAATAGGAAAGATTCTATTTAATCTTTATCCTTTAATAGCTTATTCACAACAGCCAGCAAAGTCGCTGGCTGAAAAGGCTTAACCAACCAGCCAGAAGCGCCCGCCTCTTTGCCTTGCTGTCGCTCTATACCCACTTCCTCTGCTGTCAATACCAAAATAGGCGTTTTGGTATAATCAGGCAATTCCCTTAACTTGCGAATCAAAGTAAAACCATCCATACCTGGCATATTAATATCGACAACAAATAAATCAAAAAGATTTTTCTGTACGGCATTCAATGCCGCGCTTCCACTAAGCTCTCCACTCACATTAAAACCTGCTTTTGTTAAAGACAGATTAACCAAAGCTAAAATAGCCGGTGAATCATCCACCACCAAGATACTCTTCATAAACCTTTTCTCTTACTACGAAATTCCGCCGAACGCGCATGCGCTTGAAGGCCTTCTCCATAGGCCAAAGTAGAAGCCACATCACCCAACTGTTGAGCTGACTCTGAAGACAGCTCAATAATACTGCTACGCTTTTGGAAATCGTACACACCTAAAGGTGATGAAAAACGCGCCGTACCAGATGTAGGTAACACATGATTAGGGCCAGCACAATAGTCACCAAACGACTCTGCTGTATAGCGCCCCATAAAAATTGCACCGGCATGACGAACATTAGGCTCTAAAGCAGACGCATTTTCAACGGACAACTCCAAATGCTCTGGAGCAATCCGATTCACCAGAGACACCGCTTCATTTAAGGAGGAGACCTGAATTAATGCACCCCGATTTTCTAACGCTGCACGAATAATTTCTGCCCTCGGCATTTCTGGAAGGAGCTTATCCATACTTTCCTGAACCTGATCAATGTAGGCTTCATCGGGACACAATAAAATCGCCTGAGCCGCTTCGTCATGTTCCGCCTGAGAAAAAAGATCCATAGCTACCCAATCAGGCGGAGTCCCACCATCACAAACAATACAAATCTCTGAGGGCCCGGCAATCATATCGATTCCCACCTGACCAAATACCAGACTTTTGGCCAAGGCCACATAACTATTACCCGGACCGACAATTTTATCCACATTTGGCACACTTTGCGTACCATAAGCTAATGCAGCTATCGCCTGAGCGCCCCCGATGGTAAAAACCTTATCTACACCGGCAATGGCAGCCGCCGCCATAACCAACGGATTTAAATTCCCATCCGGCGCTGGCACAACCATCACTAATTCGTCCACACCAGCTACTTTAGCCGGAATAGCATTCATTAAGACACTTGATGGGTAGGCTGCCTTTCCACCTGGCACATACAATCCTACTCGATCCAACGGAGTAACCTTCTGCCCCAACCGCGCACCGGCTCCATCCGTATACTCCCACGATTGTATGGGTTGGCGCTCGTGATAGGCTTTTATTCGTTTTGCAGCCAGGGTTAACGCATTATCAAGTTCAGGAAAAATCGTCTGCCTTGAGGCCTCAAGCTCTTCCCGAGAAATCATCAGCTCATTCATTGACTGACAGTCATAACGGTCAAAACGTCGCGTATATTCCAGCAAGGCTTCATCGCCTTGGACTTTAACAGCCTTAATAATCGACAACACGGTTTCCATTAACTCAGGAGTAGCCACCTGATCCCACGCTAACAAATTCTCAAAGTCTTTGTTAAAAGTAACCGACTGAGTACTAAGTCTTGTAATATTCAAGGCGATAACACATCCGATAATTGACGCACAAAAGGTAACACCGCTTCAGATTTAATCTTCATAGCTGTTTTATTAACCACTAAACGCGAACTAATATCGTCCATATGCTCGATAGGCTCTAAACCATTAGCTAATAAAGTCTTTCCAGTATCCACCAAATCCACAATACAATCTGCCAGCCCCACCAACGGAGCCAATTCCATAGAGCCGTAAAGTTTAATATTTTCACTCTGCAAGCCCTTGCTCGCGAAATAACGCCTAGCTGTTTGCGTATATTTAGTCGCCACTTTCACACGCCCTGTCGGCATCTTCCAACCTATAGGACCAGCTACCATCATGCGGCAACGAGCTATTCCCAAGTCAAGGCATTCGTACAAACCTTGCCCTCCGTGTTCTATCAATACATCCTTACCCGCTACTCCCAAATCAGCCGCCCCATGAGCGACATAGGTAGGTACATCTTGAGCACGAATAATGACCAATTTCAGCGCATCAATATTGGTATCCAATATCAGCTTACGACTTGTTTCTGGATCATCTTTAGGATAAACCCCTACGCGTGCGAGTAATGGCAAGGTTTCTTTAAAAATTCTGCCTTTAGATAAGGCTAATGTTAATCCATTTTCATTCATTACACCGGCACCCGACGAATATTGGCTCCCAACTGAGAAAGCTTTTCTTCAATACATTCATAACCACGATCGATATGATAAACTCTGTCCACAATAGTTTCTCCTCTTGCCACTAAACCGGCCAATACCAATGCCGCCGATGCCCGTAAATCAGTTGCCATTACTGGCGCTGCTTCAAGATAGTCCCGTCCCTGAATAATGGCTGAATTTCCTTGTATCTGAATTTCCGCACCCATTCGTTTAAGTTCGGAAATATGCATAAAACGATTTTCAAAAATCGTCTCCGTTACCACAGAACTACCTACAGCTACGGCATTCATAGCCGTAAACTGCGCTTGCATATCTGTGGGAAATGCCGGATAAGGCACAGTACGAATATTTACCGCCCGAGGCTTCTTACCTTTCATATCCAACGTAATCCAATCAGAACCCGTGGAAATTTCCGCACCGGCTTCCTGAAGTTTTTTCAAAATGGCTTCCATGTACTCAGGACAAGTCTTTTTTAAGCGAACACGCCCCCCAGTAATCGCCGCCGCCACCAAATAAGTACCACTTTCGATACGGTCAGGCAACACATCGTAATGTGTACCATGTAATTTTTCTACACCTTCGATCACAATATAATCAGTGCCCATTCCACTAATTTTCGCGCCCATACTATTGAGAAAATTCGCTAAATCCACGACTTCTGGCTCACGAGCGGCATTTTCAATAACTGTAGTCCCTTTAGCCAACGTAGCTGCCATCATCAAGTTTTCCGTACCCGTAACCGTGACCTGCTCCATCAAAATATGCGCACCATGCAAACGATCGGCCTTCGCTAGAATATACCCTCCTTCCACGCTAATTTCTGCACCCATAGCACGCAAACCACTAATATGGATATTAACGGGCCTAGCACCAATCGCACACCCACCCGGCAATGACACTCTAGCCAACCCAAAGCGAGCGAGCAAGGGACCTAATACCAAAATAGACGCCCTCATAGTTTTTACCAACTCATAAGGCGCCGTACACTCAGTCAGAGTACTAGAATCTACGGCGATATTCATGCGCTCATCCACCATCAATTGAACACCCATTTGCCCAAGAAGACCCATGGTCGTTGTCACATCTTGAAGATGCGGCACATTACCTACCGTAACCACAGATGTCGATAGCAAAGTCGCCGTCAATATCGGGAGCGCTGCATTTTTAGCCCCAGATATTTGAATCTCACCCTGTAAACTCGCACCACCTTCTATAATCAGTTTATTCATACAACCAACACATCATTTCTCAACTGTCACTCTCACTTCCTGGATACATTTCCGCTTTTTAATGACTCAATCAACTGGTCCAAACTATTTTTTGCTATCTGACGCTTAAAGGAACTCCGATATTTAATCACCAAACTTAAACCATCAATAATCACATCATAAATTAACCATTCGCCTTTGTCCGTTTCACGTAAACGGTAATCTAAAGGAATGGGAAACCCTCCCGGTTGCTCAACTTCTGTTTTCACCAACACCTTACGTTTTGGGTTTTCTTTACCAGGAAGGTAATCAATCTTAACATCAACAAATTCCAATAACGCTTTGGCATAGGTTCGTACTAATAAATTTCGGAACGCCGTGGAAAAATCTTGTTTTTGTGTCTCTGATGCCTGTTTCCAATTTTTGCCCAGCACACTACGTGACATAATGTGAAAATCGAAGTGAGGCAAGAGTAATTCTTCAACCAAAGGCACTACCTTCTCTGGAGATTTAACCAACGCATCTCGATCTCTTTTTAAAATGCTAAACATTTTTTCTGTTGTGTCTTTAACCAATGCGTGGGGATCTTGCCCAGATAAAACCGATTGGCTAAGAATCAACCCAAAACCTAGAAAAACCCACTGGCTAATCACTAACATTTTTAAACGATTCATTATCATCCCCGTTCTCCTGCGATCTGTTTTAATTCAATCAAATGAATATTGTATTCATATAATGTGGTCAAATAGTCTACATGCACTATTACATAAGTTTTTAAGGCATCCATAACCTTTGACGCTTCCTCAAATCCAGCCTCGAAATCGACATAAGTACTCATCATCCAACGTCTTGCCGCCCGACTTCCCTGAGCTAAAGACTGCGTTCCCTTATAACCGGCCTGTGCCGTATGATATTTCTCAGCGACTTGGAAAGGCAATCCCAAGAGCGCAAAACGATTTTTCTCCACCAAAGCATCCAATTCTGCCTCTGCCCCACGAGTTCGTCCAGAATATACCCCAGCCCCTTCCCAATCCCATTTTAATCCAAGTACCGGCGTAAAAGCTCCATAATTGAATAAATCATTGATATAAGCATCATTCTCCGCCTCTTCTCGTCCAGGAGACACGGCTATACCGCCCACAACCCCCATATAAAGATTAGGTAAGCGCTCTGCTTTATGAGCCTTAATGAGAAATTTTCTGGCCCTTAACCCAGCCTTCAATTGCTGCATTTCTGGGCGAGTATCCAAAGCTTGTTGTTGCAAGACAGCTAACTCAACTTCAGGCCA
>Ga0233445_1001677_pt1 | contig 16157 bp, 15 predicted proteins | sample SI_124_October20_5_FD_182779 | JGI IMG/M metagenome (GOLD analysis project Ga0233445, IMG submission 182779) | Seawater microbial communities from Saanich Inlet, British Columbia, Canada - SI_124_October2016_100_MG | ecosystem: Environmental > Aquatic > Marine > Inlet | place: Canada: British...
AAATAAACTACCCATCTTACTGGCTCTTTTGTTCGTCTTTTTTGTAACAAAAAAGACAAACAAAATTTCTGCGCAATATGGGTAGTTTATTTATTGCGTGTTACCTAACCCAATAATGATAAAGCGGTTTGAGGTAAGCTATTGGCTTGTGACAATATGGTTGTTGCTGCTTGTTGTAGAATTTGATGTTTTGTCATGTTGGCTGTTTCAGCAGCAAAATCAGCATCCATGATTCGGCTTCTTGAAGCTTGTAAGTTTTCAGCATAATTTTGTAAGTTATTAATGACTGATTCAAATCGATTTTGCGATGCACCAAAAGTTGCTCGTTGTTGTGAAATACTTGTGATGTCATTTTCCAGTAAGTTAATTGATGCGCTGGCTGCACTTTGAGAGCTAACATCAATGGTTGTTGTTGCACTTAATGAAGTGTTGAAGCTACTGATTGCACCACCAGCTAAGCCACTGAGTGTTAAGCTAACTTGGTTAGTTGCCGAACCGTCTTGACCTACTTGAAAGGATAAGCTTGATGTACCCGTTGAATTGAATAAGCTCTGGCCATTAAATTCAGATGTTTGAACGATTCTTGAAATTTCCTGAGTCAGTTGATCAACTTCTTTTTGTAAGCCTGTTCTATCTTCAACCGAGCCATTAGATGATTGAACTGCAATTTCACGAATTCTTTGCATGTTATTGCCAATTTGAGCCAATGCACCTTCAGCGGTTTGAGATAATGAAATGCCGTCACCAGCATTTCGAATGGCTTGTTCAATTCCTCTGATGTCAGATGTTTGTTTTTCAGCAACATACAATCCTGCTGCATCATCTTTAGCGCTGTTGATTCGTAGACCTGTTGATAATCTTTCAAGAGAAGTGCCTAATTCATTTTGAGATCTGCTTAAGCTACGTTGTGCAAATAATGAATGAATGTTGGTGTTGATTGAAAGAGCCATTTGGGTAATCCTTAAGGTAATTAGTGTCTACAATTATCTTAACGACAGGCACAGCAAAAACTTTAGAAAAATTTAAATAATTTTTCATAAAATAAGTAATTAATTTAAATATATAATATTATCAATGATTAATCGTGTTAATTTAAAGTCGATTTTCAGTTTTTATGGTGCTTTCTCGGAAGCCTCCTAATGAAATTTGATAAAAACTATTGCCTAACTTGTTTAACGGTACAAATAAAATTATCTTGAGTAAAATATCAATAAATATTTTGTGGCCGAAAAGGAATCGCTATTAGCAATCAACTCACAGATATAACCATTGAATTATACAATCACTGTAGTGGTTCCTGTAGTGGTTGCATGTTGAGTTTAAGTGAGCGCCAAGTGATGAGGCCTGGCTACTCGCCGAATGAATTTAAAAAAATACTGAATCAATTGATGAAATATGGGGTTGAGAAAGACTTGCATTTTCGACCAGTTTTGGTTTTTGGGGACTTGATGGCCCTGCCGTATAATGAATTGGAGTCATATTTTTTGTTGTTTGACGATGTTCAAATGGCTTTTGCATTAACCATGACTTTAGCCAATGACTCTTTGCATGATCATTACAAGGAGTCATTGTGTCATTTAATGCAAAGAAAAAATCGACCATTAATAGACATTACTATTGATCCTATACGTTTGGAAAATAATGTAAATTATGCTGAGCGATTACGTTGGGTCATTCAAAATGGAATGGATAATTTACACCTACAAAGTTTGTTAAGTAGTAGTGTTATAGCAAAATATTCTCCTAAAAATCTGTCTGATTTACTGATAAAACAGTTGGGTGAAACAATTTATGTTTCTTTGGGTTTTATGCCGACATTAAAAAATCTGGAGAAGCCGAGGTATGGTTATGAGGTAACCACCGCCGCAGAATATGCTCAAAGTTTTTATCAGCAAACAGCATTAGGTCAGCAACATTTAATCAATGAAATTAATCGTTTTACAGCTGTTGAAGATGATGACTGTTGTTCTTTTATGAGCCAAGCATTTCATGTGGGGCAACATTTTAATGTGTTTCCTGTCAGTTATACGATTTATGGTGATTTGGTATTTGATCATCGGAATAAGCAACCTAGTTTGGGTGATTTGCAGACAAACTCATTCAGTGAAATCCTACAACCAAAACAATTACAAAAACACAAAATGTTAAATCATTCTGGATTATTGAGTGGTAAATTTGGCTGTCACGATTGTGACTATTTAAAGCAATGTTCATATCATGGTGTTGGTTTGGCAAGAAGGATATATCAAGGCCAAGAGCAGCGATTAGGTGGTTGTTATGGCGTTAAATCATTTCAAAAAAGCAAAAAATAATTATTTGTACTTGTCGTCAGGGGGTATGCTATGATTATTTTAAATAAGGGGCGATTCAAAAATAACCTTTGCCCAAAGGCATCATGTTCCTAACTAAGGTAACGCGTAATAAATAAACTACCCATATTGCACAGAAGTTTTGTTTGTCTTTTTTGTTACAAAAATAGGCGTGTAGTCGCTCTACATAACTATTTTTGTGGCAAATAAGACGGATAAAAGAGTTTTATGCCCTTTGGGTGCAAGTAAGATGGGTAGTTTATTTATTGCGAGTTACCTAACCACATCTACCTTTATAAATAAGTCTCTTTATGCCTCAATCAAGTAATAGCTATAATGCCTCTGACATAGAAGTTCTCAGTGGTTTGGACCCTGTCAAAAAACGTCCTGGAATGTATACCAATACCGAATCACCCAATCATTTGGCTCAAGAAGTGATTGATAACAGTGTGGATGAGGCAATTGCAGGTTTTGCGAATAAAATTAATATTGTTTTATTTGAAGATCAATCGTTGCAAGTGCAGGATAATGGTCGGGGAATGCCAGTGGATATTCATCCCGAAGAAGGCGTTCCTGGGCTTGAAGTGATTTTAACCCGATTACATGCAGGTGGTAAATTTTCCAACAAAGCCTATCATTTTTCTGGTGGACTACATGGGGTTGGTGTGTCTGTTGTTAATGCTTTGTCTCAACGTCTTGAAGTTAAAGTCAAACGCTCTGGTACAGAATATTTAATGGCTTTTGCTCATGGTGAAAAGAGCTCTGACTTAGAAGTAATTGGTCAGGTTAGTCAGCACAATAAAGGCACAACGGTACGTTTTTGGCCAGAAAAAAAATACTTTGATACGGATAAGTTTTCAGTTAAACAGCTGACACATATCTTACGGGCAAAAGCAGTGCTTTGTCCTGGTTTAAAAATAACTTTTGATAATAAAATTGCCAAAGAAACATTGACTTGGTGTTATGAAGAAGGTTTAAAAGATTATTTGCTGGATGCGTTAGAAGAAGACCCTTTCGTACCAGAAGACCCTTTTATCGGTCACTATAAAGATGATGAGCAAGGTGTTGATTGGGCTGTTGTTTGGTTGTCGGAAAATAAATCAAAACTGACAGAGAGTTACGTTAACTTAATTCCTACGGCGTTGGGTGGAACTCATGTGAACGGGATGAGAACAGGATTGACTGATGCCATTCGTGAGTTTTGTGAATTCAGAAATCTTCTGCCACGGGGAACAAAGCTGACTCCAGATGATGTTTGGGAAAACTGCTCTTATATTTTGTCAATAAAAATGCTTGATCCTCAGTTTTCGGGGCAGACCAAAGAGCGTTTATCATCCAGAGAGTCTGCAAGTTTTGTCACTGGCGTATTAAAAGATGCATTCAGTTTGTGGCTCAATCAACATACTGACCTGGGTGAAAGTATTGCTGATATCGTTATACAAAATGCCATTAAACGACTTAAAGCCAGTAAAAAAGTTGTTCGTAAAAAGGTCACGGCAGGCCCTGCATTGCCAGGAAAATTGGCTGATTGTAGTTCGCAGGAAACCAATCGAACCGAAATATTTTTTGTTGAGGGTGATTCAGCGGGTGGTTCAGCAAAACAAGCGAGAGATAAAGAGTTTCAGGCAATTATGCCATTACGAGGAAAAATTCTAAATACATGGGAAGTCGATTCATCTCAAGTATTGGCATCACAAGAAGTCCATGATATTTCGGTTGCTATAGGCGTTGATCCAGGGGGCGATGATTTGTCTGGACTTCGTTATGGGAAAATTTGTGTACTAGCCGATGCGGATTCAGATGGTAATCACATTGCAACTTTATTATGTGCGTTATTTTTGAAGCATTTTAAGGCCGTTGTCGCCGCAGGACATATTTATATTGCCACACCGCCTTTGTATCGTGTTGATGTCGGTAAAAGAGTTTTTTACGCATTAGATGAAGTGGAAAGAGAAGCTTATTTACATAAAATCGAGACTGAAAAAATCAAAGGTAAAGTGTCTATTCAACGATTTAAAGGTTTGGGTGAAATGAATCCATCTCAACTAAGAGAAACGACCATTTCTCCTGATACACGAAAACTTTTACAATTAACGTGTCACGATGAAAGTCAATTAGAGTTGATGGATATGTTGCTTTCTAAAAAAAGAGCGCCTGATCGAAAAAAATGGCTGGAAGAAAAGGGTGATTTGGCGGTGATTTAGGAGACTGTACGAGAATTCAATTTTTCTTTAGAACAAGGAAAAATTTGGTGAAAAAGCGCAGTTTACTGGTGTAAAAGAGTATTTTTAGCTGATTTTTATAACATACGGATATTGATACAAGTTCACTGTGCCTATTTGCCGTTCATCCTATATTAGATAGGATATTTTTACGGGTAAATTTTAATACTTGGCAATTGACCTAATTTTATAACCATGAAGTACATGAAGAGAACGATGAAAAAGCTTCAATATCTTCATGGTTAAAAAAACATCCACAATTAAATACCTGAAAAGTAGCCTCCGTTTATTTTTTATTTAAAATACCCAAAATTATAGATCCATCTTGTGGTGTCAAATTATGATACGATGGTGTTGTGGTATTGCTTGATTTTCCTTTCAATGCAGTAACATTATTCATGTCTTGACTATAACCAGGTACAACATTATCCCCAGGAAAACCATAGCGATTGCGACGAATCACAGAATAATAAGCAATGTCTGGGTGAGCCTGATTGTTAAGCCAGTATAAAAAGGTACCTGCTCTGGCGGGTAATAAATCGTGGTATAAGCGTCGTGATCTTTGAGCGGTTCGATAAGTATTGCCACCAAAGAAGCTACGGACGATGGAAACAGGGAAGCTATTATTGGTTGCGTTAATGCCTTGAAATACCCTTGGCGTGCCTAAATGTGGTGAAGCGATAGAGATTAACGTTTTAGCGTTATTGATGGTATTTCTGGTTAATACCGCTCGTGCAACAACGCCACCTAATGAATGTCCTATCAAAATCAATGGTTCATCATTATATTGATTGTTAATTTGTTTTAAAGCTTCTTGCAGAATATTAATTTGAATAACAATAGGGGCTTGAGAAGGTAAATTAACCAAAACAGTTTTGTTTGTTGGTTTAGTTTCAGAATTTTGGGCTGGGAAATATTGAATACCTGCTGGGCTTGATAAGTAGGCTCCAGAATATGTCCAACCTTTATTGTTGAGTTGTTGAGTAATGCCTGTGTTATTCCAGGAATACGTTCCTCCAAGATAGCCGTGAATAAGTACCGCAACATCTGCATGGCTAAATTGGGTTATTGATAAGAGTATCAGGCCTAAGAGAGTGTTGGTTGCTTTTTTCATGTTGGACTCCTGTCTTTAAAGATGGGAAGTAAAACGCATTCATCTAGTTGATGAATGCGTTGAACCTGATTCATTTTATTTTAGAATCATTATTTGTTACTTTGAGCTTCTGGAGCTGTAGGGGCTACAACTGCAGTGTTTGGTGGATAATAATATGGATTATTTGAGTAGTAGGGAGCATAACCATATCCATTTCCATTTCCATTTCCATAATATGGGTATCCAGCACCGTATCCATAATAATCCCCGTAGTATCCACTGCTAAAATTAAATCCCCAGTCTCCTCCCCAGTTAAACCAAAAGGCATTGGAAGTAGTTGAGAACGCTAATAGGATGGATAATGTGATTGCTTGAGCAAATTTTTTCATGACATAATCTCCAATAATTAATATCAATTAAAAAAAACTTACAACTCTTTAAAATGTTGCAAGATACCTGCTCTCCTTTGTGGGTTTTGCCGTAACTGCTTATTATAAAAATATACTATACCATTAAGCCTATTATAAGTAATGGAACATATGCTTATAATCTGATTAACTAAGATTATCCTAACACTGTTTTAAAAAGATTAATTGACCTAGATCAAATATTGTAAATTTTATTCAGCATTAATAATATTCTGCTGTACAAGGAACGGGCACGAAATAACTTCTGGTTCTTACCTTTATCTTCATGCTATCTTTAAACGATCTTCAATCACAAAATATTGATGTAGAGCGACTACACGCCTATTTTTGAAACAAAGAAGACAAACAAAATTTCTGCGCAATATGGGTAGTTTATTTATTGCGTGTTACCTTAGAGACAATTGTCCCATTATTAATGTAGTCAACAAAAGACCATAATATGGGCTATATTAACTAGGGTCTTCCCGATAAAAATAATCAGCAATTCTAAAGGAGTCTGAATGAAATTATCAACAAAAGCCGTTATTTATTCTGGATTTGTTTTTCCTGGTGCGGGTTATTTTTTTGTTAATAATAAAAAGAAAGGTTTCATTTGTTTTGCGACTATCCTTGTCTGCCTTAGCTTTATTATGTATGAAGCAAACTATAAAGTACAAATTATTGCTCAGAATATAATGAGCAGTGGTGTTGTTCCAATGGATATCGATTTAATTAGGGCGCAGGTTGCCACTGTACCAGGCATAGTTCCACCTGCCGTATTAAGCATAATGTCATTGGTCATTGTATTGATATGGGGAATTGGTATTTTTGATTCCTATCGACGCGGAAAAAAACTTGATGACCAGAAATATGCTGACAGATTAAATAAACTGAAAGGAACAGAGTAATAAATGATATAAGTAGGTGACCATAATTATCTTAACAAAATTTTCGCTCAAGATTTTTTGACCTTTGGTGTTACTGCTCTGATTGCATAGAGGTCTATTCGGTCAGAGTAGTAGTGCCAAAGGGCGGAAAATATTGAGTGAAAATGTTAATATAATTATGGTCACCTACTTATAGGAAGATGTTAATCTGGAAACTTAGGGGAAGCGAAATAAATAAATGTCCAAATTGTACATCCCCTTATCTGGAAGACATATTGTTTTTATCGACTCATACAGCTACAGAGGACCGAAAATTGTTTGTTGAGAAATTTAAGAAAGATCGTAATATCTAAACAAGGATGATGTGTAATGAATCTCCTTGTTTATCTATGCTCATCCATGGTTAATAATAACGACCCATCCATGTCAAATATTATATTTAAAGTCATTTAGCTGGCTTGCCCACTCAAAAATGTAAATAAGATGTTTTTTCTCCATCGACTATAATTACTAGGAAACTGTCCGTCCGAGAATGCAGGTTTTCGTCAGAACAAGGCAAAATTAGATGAAAAAGCGCAGTTTACGGGTGTAAATGAGTATTTCGAGTCAGATTTTAACGCAGTTTTGGTAGAAAAACGTGTTCTCGGACAGCCTCCTAGGATAATCTAAAAATTTCTGGCATCTGCCTATGCTTAAAGGTTGTAATTGATGGTTCTCTTTAAAAAAAGTCTTTTTTCATTACTGATAATTTCACTTTCCTGTGGTTTTTCCCCATTAACAGAAGCCACCAATGGTTCATTTCTTCATGGTTATGGCACCAAGAATAAAGCATTGGGTGGATCAGGTAGCGCCAATCCGCAAGATGCACATACTGCTGCTAACAATCCTGCAGGGATGGTACATATAGGCAATCGATTTGATTTTTCAACAGAAATATTGATTGCTGATCGTGGTTATAAACTCAATGGAACTGAAGAGGTTCATAGCGACACATTCATGTTAGGCGCTTTTGATGGTTTTTTTGTCATACCTGCGATTGGTTATAACCATATGATTAATGACAAAAGCTCAATTGGTTTTTCAATTTATGGTTCAGGTATTGGAACAGATTATCGCAAAGAAAATACACCTTCTTTTCAACAATTAATATTGCCAGATACACCAGCCATTAACCGATTTGTCGAACTTATTGACCCAGACCATACCGTCATCAAAAGTCCTCTTGGTATAAATACTTACAATTTGTCAAAATCCATTAACGGTACTTTTTTAGATGGCGACACACAACTAGATGTATTGCTGGCCATTCTCAATATCAGTTATTCCCGAATAATCAGTGATGATTTGTCGCTGGGTGTCGGCCTAGTTGTTGCTGCACAATCACTCAAAACCAAAGGTTTAATTCTGTTTACTGAGCTATCGCAAGAGCCTGAAAAGGTTAATGGCAATGGGCGAGACTGGGCAGTGGGTGCAGGATTAAGTTTAGGCGTACAATATGACATTGTAGAAGACGTGACATTGGCGGCAAGTTATCAATCTGAAATTGAATTGGTACATGATAAATATGCAGGGTTCATTGCGGGTGAAGGTCGCATGAATATGCCTCAAAATGCAACGTTTGGTGCCGCATTCAGAATGTCGGAAACCGCCGTATTTTCTTTTGATTTTCAATGGATTAACTTTTCAGGAATTCCAGCTACAGGCAATAGAATCAGTGATTTTGATTTGTTGCAAATCACGGGAGGAGCTCAATTTAACCGTATTGGAAATGCCAACGGCCCAGGTCTTGGCTCAAAAGATGCGTTTATTTACAAAGTCGGTAATCAATGGAAATTTGATGCCGATTCATCGCTGACATGGAGAATAGGGTTTTCTCACATGGAACAAATTATGCGTCCCGCAGAAACATTGGTCGGTTCATTGGCTCCCGCTACAATTACCACACATTATACTGCAGGCATGAGCTGGCAAGTTGATGCTGATACCGAGTTCAGTTTATCTTTAATGTATGCACCCAAAACCAAAGTAGATGGACTGCCTAGTAGTTTTTCATTGGGTATTGATTACCTTTTTCTGGAAGAATATTCCATTGAAATGGCATTGGCATTTCGTTTTGGTAATAAATAGACAATATTTTAATGGCAGACAAAAACAGTTTGTAAATAGAATACTCAATTCTGAGCAAATCCCATTGACCCAGAAAGAATATCTAATCAGTGAAATGATGCATTACTCAACAAGAAAAAATCACACAACCTCAATAAAAATTAGTCAATAAGGAGATGTCAGTGGAACAAGAATTGGTCTGTTGGGATCAAAATTCTGCTTTAAAGCGAGTCGTTAATCAAGAGTCATTATTGGTCAATGTTTTAACGTTATTCATTGAAGAATTTCCTGAACATTTACACGTTCTGAAACAATCCATTTCTACCAATGATTGTCAGCAAGCGGCCCGTATATCTCATGCGATTAAAGGTGTCGCCTCTACTGTCAGTGGATTGCAACTGGAACAGATCGCTGCGGAGTTTGAACTGTCGGCAAAACAGCAGAAGATGGATGTATTGATTAATAAATTAGCCGAATTAGAACAAATTGCAGCATTACTCATTCAACAAATCAATGTCTATTTATCCTCTAAAATTAAGACAGAACACAGTTCATCTTTCAATAATAAAATGTGGTTAGACTGCCTGCAATCATTGTCAAAAAAATTAGCCATCAGTGAATATATTTCACCAGATGAATTGGGTATATTAAACTCAACAGAAGGTCAAACAGAATCTGTTAAACAATTGGCTAAAGAATTGATGGGGCAAATTAATCGTTTTGAAAATGAATCTGCTATGCTTACAATCGATCATATACAAAAGGAATTGAATAATAATGGTTGAAACAACTAAGAAGGTTGAAAAACAAGTGGTCTTACTGGTGGATGATGAACCCGCCAACATTCAAGTATTGGCCGCCTGTTTACAGGATTTTTGTCAATTAAAAGTAGCAACCAGTGGTCAGCAAGCCTTAGATTTGGCATTAAAAAAACCATTACCTGATTTGATTTTACTCGATATTGAAATGCAAGACATTGAAGGTTATGACGTTTGTGTCCAATTAAAAAATAATCTGACCACTAGCAATATTCCCATTATCTTTGTGACAGGTAAAAATGCTGAAGAGGATGAAGAAAAAGGGCTGGAGCTAGGTGCTGTAGATTATATTACAAAACCCGTCAGTTCAGCCATTGTTAGGGCTCGTGTAAAAACCCACTTAACGTTAAAACATCAGCAAGACCAGCTTAAATTAATGGCTTTACATGACCACCTTACCAAACTTTATAATCGTCACTATTTAATGGATGTTGCTGAGAAAAAAATTGCTCATTCCAAACGACACCAACAACCATTGAGTTTATTGATGATGGATTTAGATCATTTTAAACAAATTAATGATACCCATGGTCATTTGGTTGGAGACCGTATGCTACAGGGTGTCGCCAAATTACTGATGGAACAAAGTAGACTGGAAGATGTGGTGGCTCGTTTTGGTGGTGAAGAATTTGTCATACTGCTTGATCAGTGTGATTTAACAGGTGCCGTAGAGAAAGCGCAGGAATATTGTTCCGCGGTTGAAGCATTAAAACCAGATGGAGTACCTGTCACATTAAGTATTGGGGCGGTACAACTTTGTGCTGAACAGGATAATTTTAAAGATTTTATGAAGCGAGCGGATGATGCAGTTTACAAAGCCAAGGAAAAAGGGCGAAATTGTGTAGTAGGGGAGACGTGAGAGTCAACGATATCAGATAAGCGTGAATTTCTAAAACTCTAAAGTTTTTAAGCATTCATTCGGACTTCAAAAATCAATTACTGAAGCAGATAATGAAGGCTTTGCTAGAAATGATAAAGTTAACAAAGTTTTGAATAAATAGGGACAACCAATGGCTGCGTAAAGCATTACAAAACCTTGGTGAAGAAGCTGATATATTGCAAAAAATGAAGCTATATTAAACTAGCTACAATCATGCTCTAAGTTGGTTAATCTGACATTTGAACTTCTCAAGCGTGAAGCAATGGTTTCAGATAATTTCCATACAATGGTACAACCTAGTTCAGGTTCTCTTTGACAAAATTTATCCAATGCTTGTCTATCAATACAGATTAGTGAGCCTTCTTCTTTGGCGATAACGGATGCTGAACGAGGTTGATTATCAACCAGGCTTAATTCTCCAAAATGATCACCTTCACCAAAGGTCGATAATGCCACATTATTGTGTTCTACTAAATAAGTTCCTTTGACAACGACATACATACATTGCCCTAAAGAGCCCTGTTCAACAATGACTTGTCCAGTTTCAACAGGCATTTCGCTGACCATTCTGGAAACTCGAACCAATACATTAAAAGGCAAACCTTTAAATAAGAAAAATTCCTGCATGGCTTTGACTCTTGCCATGGCATCATTATTTTTTGTTTCTAAAACAGGCTCAATGACAATGGCCGTTACATTATCAGGACCGCCCGCATCCAGTGCAGCTTGAATGAGATTTTCAACGGCAACTCTGGGTTCACCTTTTGAGGTTATTTTTGCAATATCATTAGATGGCAAAGGATCACTTAATCCATCCGAACACAAAACCAGACGATCACCTGCAATTAATTCCAATACAGCAACATCTGTTTTTATATTGGGTTGCATTCCCACTGCACGCACAATAACATTGCGATAAGGACCTTGACTGGCTTGTTCACGGGTCATTTGTCCTGAACGAACCAATTCATTAACCATTGAATGATCTTCCGTGAGCTGATGTAATTTATCATCTCTTAAAACATAAACTCTAGAATCGCCAACATGTGCTATAAAGGCATAACCACCTGCAATAATGGTTAAAACAACCGTTGTTGTCATCCCTTTATATTGTTTTTGCTCTGCCATTTCATACACATTACTGGAGGCTAATTGACAGATATCATCAATAATATTAAGCATTTTATCACGTGTTTGGCGACCAGGGTTTTCAATAAACTGTTTGGTATACTTTTTAACTTTTTCCTGACTGTCCTCAAAAGCTTCAATGGTCATGGCAGAAGCAATTTCTCCATGAGCACGCCCACCAACACCATCCGCTACAACAAATAAACCGATATCTGCATTGCACAAGTAATCATCTTCGTTATTTTTACGTTTTTTCCCAATATCTGTCAGAGCATGACAATTAATCATGATTTAGAGCCTTAATTAAAATAAAAAATACTATTATATAATCTATAAATATAGTCACTGAATGGTATTATAGCTAAGAAAAATCTGTGTTTTTGCTATTTTATACCACAAGGGCATCGTTTCTTTTGAGTAGACGAGCTTCTCAACTCAGTTTTATAAAGAATTGATAACCTCAAATGCTTTGTCGATCGTTTCTCTTGGTGTATAAAAATGAGGTGAGAATCTTATCCCTAAACCTCGCTGAGCGCAAATTATTTTCCTTTCTGTGAGTTGCTTAAATAATTCGGCATTTTCTAAACGTTTATGGGTAAAGTTTAAAATACCTGTGGCCAGACGGTCATTAGGTGGGTAGGGGAGTTCCAACTGTGAAGACTGGGCAACATGATCTAACATTGTTTGAGCATTTTCTTTGATTTTTGCTTCAACAAAATCAAATCCCAGCTCTGTAAATACGGACAAACTGGCGTTTAATGCATGAATTCCCAGCATATTAGGGCTGCCACATTCAAAACGCCGTGCAGACTTGGCAACAGACCATTCTTGTTGGCTGAAATCACCCAGTTTCTCAATCATATGCCAACCGTATTGATTGAGATGAAGACGGTCAAGCACCGATTGTTTGCAATAAAATACTGCAATTCCTTCTGGACCTAGCATCCATTTGTGTCCATCAGCCATGACAAAATCAGCGTGACATTCATTGACATCAAACTTCTGTACACCCAAACTTTGAATGGCATCAACACAAAATAAAATATCATTGGCATGGCAATAATTACCCAATTTATTGATGTCCAACACTAAACCACTGGCATATTGTACTGAACTAACAGTCAGTAAACGGGTATTTTCATCCATAAGTTCAATCAATTGATCTTCAGGACTTTTAGAATCATCAAAATCAGCTAATTTTAATGCCACACCATATTGTGATAATGATTCCCAAACAATTCTATTGGATGGAAATTCATCAGCACAACTGACAATATTATCACCTGATTTCCAATCCAAACCATAAGCAACAACTGATAGTGCTTCAGAGGTATTTTTTAATAAAGCAATTTCATCTGTAGAATCTGCATTGACCAACCATTTTAATTTTTCTCTCAGCTGATCTTCGACCGTCATCCATTGAGGATAATTAGAGGCTCCTATGGTCATATTTTGATGTGCAAATTGAGACACAGCATCTGTAGTTCGTTTTGGCCAAGGTGAAACAGCGGCATGATTAAGGTAAATTAAATCCTGATCTTGTGGAAACTCTTCGGTAATGTTCATAAATCCTCAATATTCAATAAGTATTATTGGTTCGCATAATGTATATTATGTTAAATAGCATTTATTCTTTTTATAAGCTTCATTTTACTTCGGTATCATTTACTATTGATTGTTTAAATAGTTTCAGAATCGCCTGCTCTGTTAATTCAACTGGGTTTTCTTTGATTAAAACCACATCCAGCAAACATTGTTTTGTCATTTTCTCATACAGTGACTCATCACACTTCACATCATTTTTAAATAATTTGATGGCATCATTTAAAAATAACTTCTCAAGCATAACAATAAATTCTTTGTCTGAATGATAAGTTGTAAAATACTGCTTGATGCCATGCCAGTTATATTGAATCACAGGTTTAATGAATGGTATTAACGATTCAGCATGAGGTAATTTAAAGATTTCTGCATACGGTGTTGCTAGGCTATGTATTAATCCCGTTCTGGCGTTATTCAAACCCATGCCAGCCATACAGCTTGCAGTCGCAACTTGCAGACTGTTTTCACAGGTTGGTGATGCTATAAAATCATTCGTTGATTGCTGATGAAGTTTTAAGGCGTGAATTAAAATAGCTTCATTCAGTGGTGATTTTTCTCTTTTCAGTGTCAACACTTCAAATGCGTGTAGCCAGGCATCCAATGCGGACAATATTCTAAGTGATTTTGGTTGTTCGATGCCAAACTGACCAATTAATAGGCTGACGTCAGGTGTTAACCATGATTTTCTGGTACTGTACTTGATGCCATTGATTTTTATGTGGCTGTACATATTGCTTTCAGAGCCTGTGCCAAACGTTGTAGGAATAGTAATAACAGGTAACCTTGGGTGATTTAAGTCATGCTGTTTCAGTATAGAATCCAGTGCAGGACTGAAAACAGATGCAGATATATATTTGGCTGCATCTAATACACTCCCTCCTCCGATGGCAATAATTTGGTCATAATGCTGTGTTTTAATGAGCTGAATAATATCTCTAATCGGCTGTTCTTCACATTCATAACCCACTTGTTCGACTGGAAACTTCAATTCTGCCTGAAGCTCAATAAATGCTTGAGTTTGACTGACGCCAATATCGCTAATAATCAATGGCTTATGTGTTTTTAATGACAGTAAAGATTGCTGTATTAAGGCAATTGAGTCTTGGACGGTTAAACAGGCAATGATTTTAGCATCGGAATAAAATCGCCAGAAATGCCTGTCGATGTCTGAATATAATTGATGAAACATTTTTTATGTAAATATTATTTATAATGATGGTATGGGAAAATTATTCAAAAAAGATATAACCATGATCGCCCTCATATCCTGCCAATTGATAAAACCATTGCCATTCTTTTGGCGTATAAAAACTCTCACAAGTTAATTGCCAATACAGTAAATTAGCCTTTTCTCGTTCATTTCGATAAGATTCAACAGAAATATATTTACGATCTTTTGCCACACGTTGTATCTCTTTCAAAGCTTTAATTAACTCATAATTATAAAGATTGTGTAATGTTGTCAATGAAAAAACGAGATCAAATGAATGATCTTCATAAGGCAATTCAATGACGTTACCTTCGATTAAAAATGGCTGAGTTTCTGGTTTAGCATGTTCAATACCATAAGTTGAAATATCAATACCAGATATTTCAATTCCAGGAACAACTTGAGTGAATTCATAAAGTAAAAAGGCTTTACCACAACCCACATCCAATAGTCTATCGCCTGCTTTTAGTTGGTAATGTTTTGCCATTGCTTCTGCAACTGCTCTCCAGCGACCATCATAGTGATAGCCTCCAAAACCATATTGGCGCTCACCATCCCAATAGTCATATCCCCATTGTTTGGCTTTTTCAGCACATTCTGCTTTGTCATGGTCTACGACTCGTTGAACGTAATCTCTTTTGGTACTTGAATGGATGGTTTTTAAAAAATTAATTTCAGTCATTAGGGGATTGTCATCTGTGTTTTAAGTAATGTTTAGTTTGATTAATTATAGATTTTTTATTCAGATTAGATAAGATTACAGTAACATTTTTGTTAAAAATCATCTCTGAGAACTCATATGCCTAATTGTTTTAAGTGTTTTTGCGCCCTACTCTGCCTTTTTTTTATTGCACCCGCCACTTATGCAAAAGCTTATAAGTGTAAAGATTCGAATGGTAAAATCATTTTTCAGTTCAGTCCTTGTTTTGATGAAAGTACCAAACCACGGATTAACCCAAATCGTGTCATTATATTTTCAAAAGAAGTGGATAGGTTACGCAAAAACTGGTTGGAATCTTATGCCAAAAAGAATATATTTAACATTAAACAATCATTGTTACCATCTGTTTTAATTAAAAATGTTGACGGAAATAATATTTCAAAACTTAACAAATCAGATTATATAACATTTCTAAAAAATCGATGGAAAAATATTACTGATTATCAAATTGAACTAAAATTTAGTGAAACAAAATTTTCTCAGGATAGAAAAATCTCGACGACTTCTTTTAGTTTTCAGGAGTCGATGAAGTTTTATGGAAAAAATAGCTGGAGCGCAACGGATATTAACATGAAACTTAAAAAATTTAATGGTGCTTTATTAATTACAGATTTGAAGTTTACTATTGTTGAGTGATTTAGGAATATTGCCCTCCCCATCTTAGGCAACTCGCAATAAATAAACTACCCATCTTACTGGCCTTTTTGTCCGTCTCCTTTACCACAAAAACAGTTGAGTAGAATGACTACACGCCTATTTTTATGGCAAAGAAGA
>Ga0233445_1001685_pt1 | contig 16093 bp, 14 predicted proteins | sample SI_124_October20_5_FD_182779 | JGI IMG/M metagenome (GOLD analysis project Ga0233445, IMG submission 182779) | Seawater microbial communities from Saanich Inlet, British Columbia, Canada - SI_124_October2016_100_MG | ecosystem: Environmental > Aquatic > Marine > Inlet | place: Canada: British...
AAAACTGAATTAATGGGTACCCATACGATTACCCCTAATCGGAACGGCCCCCCATGCGATTGTTCTGACATTTAGATTAGGACGATAAGTAGAACTTCTAAGAATGACAATCCAGATCCGATGGTGACAATCACATCAAATAACGCAATAATTCTCTGCTTGGAAGTTGCATGTTTCAGCCAATCTCGAATCCCCCTATCCTGATTTAGAAAGAAAATCATGTTCAAAGCAACCAGAATAAGGAAGGCGCAAGCACCGATTATCGTGATCGTGAGAACTGAACCAGCCTCGGCCATGAGACTTCTTTGGCTGATAGGATGAAAAACTATTCCCTGCACAAAGGGTAGCGTCTATTTCGGCCCACTGATAGCCCTATATTTCTGAAATATCAATCGGATGGGTCTAAGCACAAACCCATTGATTCGCGAGTTAATCGATTTCAACAAACTCTGATTTCCAAATCTATCACTAGCGTGTGAGCAGTATGACTACTCGCGGATTCATCTGCCGTGAATAAGTTCAAAATACCAATTTGATAGCACAGGTCATGGAAGAGAACGCTCAGGATAATTGGTGGGCCGAATCGAAGGGAAATCTCATGGATTACAAGTCGCTTTCTCTACCTGGTAGCACGGTCACAGGATTTGTTTCAATGGCCTCCCTAATGATTTTTGTTATATTTTTAATATTACTCATCGAGGGAATTAGGATGGGAAATGACTTGGGAGGGTTTTTTAACGACGTTTTGCCCATCTTATCCATCGTTCTCGCTATTGGGTATCTTTGTTTTTCATTTCGAATAGTGATATCAAGAAATCAAGACACAGCGATTGTCTACCGACAGTTTATTCTGCCTCAAATCCAATTCTTTCGACGTGAATACCCTGTTCATTCTCTGACTGTTGAACAGGTCACACATAGTGGTGGTGAAGACGGGAAATCGACTACACAAACAACACTGTACAACAATGAGGAAGTTATCGTGGAGTATATCGGTCATAAGCGAAAACTGAAGCACGTGTTGCCTGAATTACTGAATTAATGAGTTTCAGTCCGCCATTTCAGAGGCTAGCGATAAATTAGATAATCAGAGCATAGTATAATCGATTAACAGTCTAATCAATGGGTTTCTTCATAGACCCATGAGTTAGCATTCTCTGAATTAATGGGTTTGCAGTCCACCCTTTCAGAGGCTACCCTTCCCCTCGGATTGGTATTTCTTAACGCGTTACTGCATGACCCAACTATCGTCTTGTTGCCTAACCCAAATTCTGCCTTCTTCATCCACATATTCCATCGGCTCGTTCTGGATGTAGTCGCCGCCCGGAGGCAGTTCTTCCCAACTACTCACTTTATGACTTCCTGATGGGATAATGATCCCAGGAGGAGGAGAGGGGGTTTTCGAAAATACAGTTCCGCTCGTTTGTTCAGAAATATCATCATATTCACTAATATTATCATCTTGATAGAGGAGGGAGGTTTCGCCTTTCTTTTTTGAGGACATGAAAATAGCTCCTCCGATTCCTCCGAAGATTATCAATAGGGTTCCAATTAACATAATCGGATGCAAACTTATTTTTTCTCCAATCGATAAAGGATAGGCATTATCTCCCAAACCATCATTATTTCGATCTTGCCACTCGTTAGGGTCTAGAGGGAATGCATCAGAATCGTCAAGGATTCCGTCTCCATCGTCATCATGGTCGGCATTGTCCCCGATTCCATCCATATCGTTGTCGTACCACTCATTGGGGTCGTATGGGAATATATCGACTGTATCGAGGTAGCCATCGTTGTCGACGTCCTCATCCAACATATCGCAAATTAAGTCCGAATCAAAATCCACAGGAATGCTTGATTCGTCAAGGGGGTCACTGGAAATGCCACAATTCGTGGTCTCATCTAGATCGGAGTATCCGTCGTTGTCATCGTCAAGGTCAGCATTGTCTCCTGTACCATCTAGGTCTGTGTCTATGGTCTCGTCCCCGTCAAGTGGAAACGCATCATTGATGTCGTCCACGCCATCATTGTCATCGTCGTCATCGACCAAATCGCACGTTAAATCGCCATCTGTGTCAACTGGAGCCGAATCATAGTTCAACGAATTTGTATTGCATGATTGCTCATCATAATCGGACCACAGGTCGCCATCATCGTCTTCATCGGTGTTATCGCCAATATCGTCTCCATCGGTGTCTAACCACTCGCTCCAGTCCAGAGGAGCCCAGTCGATATCATCCGCATATCCGTCGCCATCGTCATCATCATCAGTGTTGTCACCGGTGCCGTCGTCGTCGGTATCAACCCACTCACTTGGGTTGAGAGGTGCCCAGTCTTCGGTGTCCAAGTAGCCATCGTTGTCATCGTCGTAATCGAGTTCGTCACACTCATTGTCAGAATCAAAATCTGGAGGTGTCGAACTTGCGGATAGTGGGTCGTAACCACATTCTGTCTCTCTGATATCGGACCACGAATCACCATCGTCGTCGAAGTCGGCGTTGTCACCGGTGCCATCTCCATCCGTGTCTATCCATTCATTCGGGTCGGTAGGGGCCCAATCATTAGCGTCCAGATAACCGTCATTGTCATCATCGTCATCTATAGCATCACAAATTTGGTCACTGTCGGTATCAGTTGGTGAGTCCAACGGATTCAGAGGATCGTTATTCTCTCCACAATTGACTGACTCATCGGTATCTGACCATCCATCATTGTCATCATCCACGTCCATATGATTGCACATGCCATCAGAGTCAGAATCGTAGGGGAAGGAGTTGGAATCATTTGGGTCGGTCGAGCAATCTAACTCGTCTGCGTCTGTCCAACCATCTCCGTCGGAATCCGAGGATCCGGGCGTCCAGACCTCGGTGCAGGACAAGCTCTGTGAAACAAACTCACAGATATCATACCCGTTACCTACTGCGTCACCGTTGGGCAGGAACGTCACATATCCGCTTGCGCCCTCCCAATTCGTGCCAGTGCCCAATATTGCATGTTCGAGGGACGAGTAGGATGAACTGTTGACGTATGCTTGAGCAATTATTCTAATCGAGTCGTAGGCCTCACGGACGAAAATTCCCGAGTCACAGTCCGAGTCTTGGCTGCATTCGTAATCGAAGGTCGTTTGCAGATTGGTTTGCGGGCCTGGAGAGGGCTTAACGGCATGTACTCCGTTAGCCTCACTTGGATAGTCGAACTGATCTGGCCAATTGTCGAAAGCAATCCCATCTGCCCCAACTATGCTGCCAGTGAAGCCCCAGTCTCTCAATTCCTCTACTAAAGCGGCCCCATCGGGCTCATAGGAAACCATGACCACACTATCGCAACCATCACCCATCAGAGAGTCAACATGATTGCTGAAGTCATCATCATCGTAGTGCACGTCCTCATTGTACCACAATTGCGAACAGATGTTGGAGGACCCATATGCATCCGTGAAGGCTGCAGCATTATCAGCTCCATAATTGAAATTCAGGTGTACTATCGCAGGATAGGTGTCCCCCGTTTGGTTAAGCACATAGGAAAGGGCATGACCTTGCATGGCATCGCTTGGAACGACACGCATGAATCCCGGATATGAGGAATCATCACTTAGTCCCGGGTTAGTGCTTCCATACGAGACTTGAGGGATTCCATAATTCGACAAAACCGAGTTAGCATCCATACTAGCTCCTGAACAAGCAGCTCCTGCTACTGCCACTACTCCCGAGTTTACCAAACTCTGAGCTGCACTCGTAGCCACCGTACCGTCGCAACCGGAATCAGCCTCTACTATCTCGAAATTGTACTGACTCTGCATCGAGTTGATGTGATCCTCTGCTATTTCCATCGCAGCCGTCCAACCGGGTGCATAAACAGCGATTGGTCCTGTCATGGGATTCAGGAAGCCAATCTTCACAGTTGGAGGGTCGCGTGACTCATTCCCTTCTGCCAAAACGGATGTCGAAACAATTGACGAAGACAGGAGAATCAGAGCAGTTAGTAGTATGGCAGCGCGGGACATAGGATTCCCTAGAATATCGGAAGACATTATTTTGCCATAGAGGGTGAATATGATAAACTAATCTACGGCATTATATCTCGTAGCGTTTCTTTCGTCTAATCTCATGGGCCCCCATTTGAAACGACGGGTGTCGCATGGGTACCCTCTGATTCAATATTCAGCCGCAGCTTCGTCGTGAGCTAGAGAACCCATCGGATCCCATGCTGGTAAAATGATTGGCTCAGTGTCGAGACCAGCGCGCATTTCGTCGCTAAGATATTCGCTGGGCGCAGCGATTTCAAACATATATTCATCATACCAAGAATCATTCATCGTGTAATATCCCTTCTTGCCAGATTCTTTGTCTCCCCATGAATTCTCAACACGCCAGCGCCGAGGCTCGCCGTCGACTACATCGACGCCTGTGAACAACATCGCATGTGTCATCATCGTCTGAGAATAGCGAAGTCGATTTGCTTTATTCATGCCGAACTCGGCGCCATAAAGGGCGCCGAAATCAAACAGTTTAGCATCCCACAAACCACTCTGCCGGTGCATTTGCTTACCAACATCACAGCCCATCCAGACCGGCAGACCATCTTCGAGCAGTTTTTGAGTAATCGCTTTCATCTCGTTAGAAGGCACATTTAGGTAAATTACCGGTGGTCCACCTGCAACATTTTGGAGATAATCTACAGTGTAGGTTTGGTAGTATTCATTGCGCGGGTCGTTGACGATACAAACATAGTCTTCCCAGTCCATTTCGATGTACTCAGCGGCAAATTCTTGCGGCGTAATTACTCCTCTTCGGTGAAATTCTCCATCTTTATCTTCCCATTGCCAATCGAATTCCTCAGGCGGAGTACCAAGATGAATGCACAGAATTCGCCAAACATCAGCGAGTCGAGATTTTTTATGTGCGCGAGCTTTTTTTTCAGTGCCACCATTCTCGAGAATTTCTCGAATCTCACTGGCACCGCTTCTCAAAATATCCTTCAAAATTCCATTCATCCAACGTGTGCGAGAGGAAGATTTTGTTTCTGGATAAGCAGTTTTTGGGACTAATCCATGCTTGCGAATAAGATTGGTTGCCATATTCCACTGACCACCATCACCGATTGGATCACCTAGAAGAAAACCGATGGTTCGGTCATCGACGGGTCGCTCAGAAGTATCGATAATCGCTTCGAATAAGTGGTTGGCTCGCTCGAATTTATCCCAAAAGTGAATGTGAGCTTGGCTAAATTCGAATTCTTTGACATTCAATTTCTTCATTGTTCCTGGACGGAATAAATTTAGCGTTGCAAAAAGCCAGCATCGACCGCTAGCTTTCTGATTGGTTACTTTCCAACTATCTAATTTGGTCGAGAAAGAAAAATCGATGTCTTGAACTAATTCTCTGTCGAGAGCAACTTCGAGAAGGTCATTATTTGCAACCGCATTTTGCGCCATCTTCGCTGATGGGTCGGCAGAAAATGCCGCTCTGTATTTTTTTAATTGTGAATCTGTAACTGTTTTGCTCATTTGGCTCACCTTTGATGAGCCGACACAATACTCCATGCCTAAAAATGCTTTTTGAGTAATTATCCGGAATTATACTCGGCAAAAATTATGATAAAAAAATCAATTCTTACTCAAAGGTCAGCCGATTCGGCGAGTCCTGCCGCAATTAGAGTCTCAGCGATTAAGACGGGACAAGATTGGATATCACCTGCGATAAGGTGAATCTCAGACCCATCCTCGGCAATAATAGGATCATCCAAATCTTGTATAATCAAAATTCGGCGCAGATTAGAATCAGCAGGTTGCGCCGACTCAGATTCGATTGAAGTCGCCGAAATGGCTCCGGTTGGACCATTGGGAAAAGCATCCATCTGACGAATTCGATCCTCCTCATCGAAATCAGACTCATCCCAATAATCAACCTCTTCAGTTGGAACGGACGGTTGTTTAGGTACGGCTGGAGCAACTTCTTCAGAATTTTCTGCCTTTTCATCGATAAATTCACTCAGCGGCGCATTTCCACCGACACTAGGTGCCGAAATCGGAATATCATTGCCACCATGAAGCAAAGCATTCCAAGAAACCTCATGCTTGTATTTCTCGACTAGATGTCCAACGCCGCTGTGATAGATTCGCTCACTTGGGTCGTGTTTATGCCAATTCAGAGTTGGAATTTGATTTGCAGCACTTATCACATCTCCTCCAGGACCTTTCATCAAATTCGTCAAAACGGCGTGCTGTGCGAAAGCGTTCATTCGCATTCGCGTTAAATCAGTAACACTGGTTCGTACCACGCCGAGCCGGCGAGACTGCAATTGCGCCTTCGTCGTCATCCCTTCAGCCCGAATCGATTCAGCGAGTTCCATCTCAAGGTGGTGGAGCAGTTGACCGACACTTGCCCAGAAATTTGGTATAGGTAATTCAACCGGTACGTTTAGGCTGGATTTTTGTTTTCTCGTCAACTCAAACAGGCTTTTTTCGACTGTGATTAACTGATGTTTGCCGAGTCTTGACGATGCTACTTCCCCACTCATGCCAGCGACCCGAACACCATCCGGCGAAGGAGGGTCATGAATGATTCCTTTCTCTCGCCTAGTAACGACCTCCTATACCCGTTGAACTCAATAAGAAAATCACTCTCCCAGAGGTTGCAGGTGTACCCGAGTGGTCAAAGGGGTCGGGCTCAAGATCCGATGCGTAGTGCTTCGCAGGTTCGAATCCTGCCTCCTGCACCATTAAACAAAATCAAGCGTGCAGGGATTTTGGATTATTTGCTAAGAAACTCGATGAGTTCATCTAAGAATTCAATCGTTCCATATACGCCGCGAGATTTAGTCAGATGATCGGCGGCCTCAACCACACCATCATGCATATCGTTGACTGCAACAGAGAATCCACATTTTTTGAACATTGGAATATCATTCGAGGCATCACCGACGGCGATGACTTGCGCAGGATCGATGCCTCGCTGCTCAAAAGCTAGACTAAGTCCACTCGCTTTGTTGATTCCAAGAGGGGTCAAATGCAGTGCAAATCCTGTCGAAACCACATCTAAATCCGCCCACTCGGTTTTCGCCAGTAAATCTCTAACCTCGTCAGCCCGATTTGGTTCCCATAAGCACCATTCCGTCTCTCGCCATCTATTCGATTCAATGCCGACAGCATCGAAACCGTCTAGTTGGGTTGCAAGCCAATCGGCTGCACTCCTCGCTCGTTTACCATCCGCGAGTCGCGCGATATCGAAACCCGCCCGCGAGTCCCAAACCATCCCACCATTTTCAGCGACAATAAAGCCAGAGACCGCCAAGGTTTGTTGGATAGGAGTGACATTTGGGAGCGTTCGACCGCTTGCCAGTGAAACGATTAATTGCAATTCTTCGAGTTTGCGAACTCGCTGCAATAACCCCTCAGGATAGCCATTGCTATCCATCAAAGTACCATCGACATCGAAGACAATCATTTGCCAATCAACATCTTCGGACAGGTTCAACACACCCACTCCTGATGCCTTTTGGTGAAGATACCACCGCATTGCCGCCACCCCGCAACTTGAAGGCCATCGAAGATTTGCGGAGGTTATGGGCGGTGAGGATTTTCTTATCCTCGACGATGAAGAGGATGTTGACCAAAATGTCCCTGAACCCGAGTCGAAGACGACTGAATCAACGACATTTGGGTCATTGATTCAGCCGGTATCAAAATTTTTGTCGAGTTTGTCGAAGCAAACTCGCAAAGCCACTTCGCGACTTTCAGAAAAAAAAGTCGTCGCGAAATCCCTTGACGAAGTGATTCTCGCTGAGGAAATCGAGGCTGGAAATGAAGACGTGGTTAGCGACTTGGTCTTTGCCGCAGATGGAATTTGCGAATTTGAGTGGGGAATTACTGGAATGGATTGCCCGGACTGTGCGATGAAGGCGACTAAGGCAGTTAGCCGACTTCCTGGTATAGAGGATGTCAATATTTCTGTCGCAGAAGGAAATGTCCGATTCAAATTAGATCTCTCAAAGGGTCGAGTTTCACGAGCAAATTCCGTTCTCGCGAGTCTGGGAAACAATCCAGATATCGCTTGGAAGGCGATTGTTGGGCTAACACCCGGTGGAGTAGCAAATCGCCTCGGCATCGAGCGGCGAGGCCTGCGTTCATCTCTGCTCGATATACCGGGAATTATCGATGTTCGATTTGAGGATGGGCGCATCGAATTACAGCGCGTCAATTTACATTCACGAACGACGCACGAAATTTCTGAAACGAGATTAGCACAAATTCTCGGCACGAAGCCACAATTTGTAGCATCTCAATCATCTCGACTTCGTGCCGACCAAATCCAGCTTCTCTCAGCCTTGTTGACAATTCCATTACTCGCGGGAGTCTACACCATCAATCAAATTGAAGCAGTACCAAGTTGGAGTGCGATGTTGATTACTGTAGTCGGAATTGCTTTTGCTGGTTTTCCGATGTTTAACGCAGCGGTTTCAAGCATTCAAAACCGCGTTTTAGGTTTCCAAGTCTTGACAACTTTAGCGGTCATTGGCGCACTGGCAATGAAACAATGGCCCGAGGCTTTAGCGGTTACCGGATTGGTGGCTTTTGCTTCACATTTGGAGGACCGCGCCCTTGTTCGAGCCCGAGAATCAATGCAAGGTGGGCTCGACAGATTACCGCGCAGAGCGCGGCTTGTTGAAAATTCAAAAAATCAAAGTCAATGTCATGAAGATGACGATTGCTGTGATGATCATGGTCATTCGGAATCTGAAGCGCATGACGATGAATGGACACCAGTCGAGGCTCTGAATCTTGGTGATGTCGTCGAAATTCGTTCTGGAGAAATCATTCCTGTTGATGGCATCATCATCGAAGGATCTGGAGCTATCGACCGCGCTCCTTTGACAGGTGAGCCGATTCCGATTTCGATTTCGGTCGGTGACCGCGTAGAAGCAGGATTGGTTTTGGTACGCGGTCCAGTTATCGTTCGCGCTGAGGCGAGCGGTGATGATACGAGATTAGCGAGTCTGATCGAGTTGGTTCGTAAATATCGTGAACAACCAACTCGCACACAATCTACAATTGAAAAATTCACAGCATATTGGGTCCCATTGGTTTTGATTGGCTCACTCGCATACGGATTTTGGACAAAAGATTTCACAACAATGCTGGTTTTATGGGTTGTTTCATGTCCTTGCTCATTATTGCTTGCTGCACCCGTTCCTCATGCTACCGCCCTTTCCGCCGCAGCCTCATCAGGACTAGTCGCTCGCGGCGGAGATGTTCTCGAAGCGGCTGCTTCGATTGAGCTCGCTTTACTTGACAAAACGGGAACTCTGACCAGTGGTCGACCTAAAATTAGTGAAATCATTGTCGCCGCTGGTCACAGCGAAAACAGCGTACTGCGGCTCGCTGCAGGCATCGAGCAACGCTCGAATCACCCATATGCTCAAACGATTATTCTTGCTGCTGAAGATGCAGGATTAGATTTAGAAAAAGTCAGCAATATTACTGATGGTGATGCAGGAATCAGCGCCGAACTCAACGGCAAAGCCGTGATGTTCGGGCGCGCAGATTGGCTTGAATCAGAAGGGGTTTCAATTTCAAAAGAAATCCAATCCGCGCTAAATAAGTTCCAAAAATCAGGACATGGAGCTAGTCTACTCGCCATAGAAGGAATCGGCATCGCCGTTTTCGGTTTCATCCATGACGATGCCAGAGAAGGCGTAGTTGAGATGATCGAATTACTACAGAAGCATGGAGTGAGCGTAGAAATTCTCAGTGGAGACGAGCAATCTTCGGTCGAGGCCTTCGCTAAACATCTCGGCCTCGACCCGAAAATATGTCGAGGAAATGTTGACCCTGAAGGCAAAGCCGATTGGGTCACCAAAAAATCTCTAGCAAGAAAGACACTGATGGCAGGTGATGGTTTCAATGACGCCGGAGCATTGGCAGCAGCAGATGTTGGAGTTGCTGTGGGAAGTGGTGAGCGGGTGAACCTTGAGGCAGCTGATGTTTTGATTCCTGGAGAAGATCCACGAGCGCTAGCGCGTTTAGTAGAATTAGCAAAGCGAACACGCCAAATTGTCAATATTAACATCATAATTTCAGTCGTCATTACAACAATTTTGGTAATTTCATCATTGGTGGGATTAAACTCCAGCATCGCCGCTGGAATAGCAATTCACGAAGCCAGCGTTTTCCTAATAATCATCAATGGAATGTTCGTTTCCGGACAAGGAAACAGAATTAGCGTCTTGGCCGACTTAGGAAAAGATGTTGTAAGTGACATAAAAGAGGTCTTTGTAGTATTATTGAAGGCCAAGACGACGACCGCTTGATAACAGAAGAGGGAGAGCGAAGGATATGGTAGAGGTCGAGTCGAAGCACGCAGCACCACTGGCAGAATGCGCACACTGCGGGCATATGTTACCACAGGGATTAGGTGAAATCGGATGCGAAGTTTGTACGGCAATAAACAAAGTTTCACACCAACCGACTACCGATGCGCTCAACGATGAGACGGTTCCGTGCCCACATTGCAACATGATTTTGGTTGCAGGCACTGAAGAGAGACCGGTTGATTTGACCTGCGGCGGATGTGCAGGTGTGTTCACTCTGACGCCGAAGGTTGTCAAAGTCGAGATTGCATGCCCGGGCTGTGAGAGAAATTTGAGAATTCGCCCGCGGCCAGGCCAGAGAGAACTGAAATGTCCGGCCTGTGAAGCAGCATTCAATGTTACATTCTGAACTCAAAATCAATATTTGTGATTTTTTTTGGTTAGTCGATTGACTAATCAAAGTCTATGAAATGAAGCGAGGGAGAGGCATGAAAGTGAAAGTGGATTTTGACCTAATTTCCAGATGTGGGGATAGTTGATAATGTGCTAAAAACATGATAATCAGCACTTGTCGACCCTTCTCTCTCAAATAGTGAGAAAATCGCGTCAGGTTGGGGATGGGTACCCATGAGTGAGAGCAAGTCAACAGATGAGAATGATACCGAAGGTATCGAGAATCTTGCTTCACTCCGTGCTCAGCACGTTCTATCCGCTTCTTCTTCTATGGAATCTGTCGCTCGGGCACGTGACCGACTCGATGAAGAATCTCGATTGCGATCTGGAATTCGTCGCGAGCGTCGAATGCGCATCGCTGAGATGACTGAACGGGTTTCTGGGATGCACGGTGCGATGCGAAAAGCCAATGAAATTTTGTTTGAAGAGCAACTTCAGCAAATTGAAGCGGATCTTCGAGCCGAGCTTGAGGATGAGATGGAACGGCTCGAAACAGAAGCGCTTGAGCGTGAAGAGCGACTTTTGCGAGAAGAGATGTTACATCGACTTCGTCGAGAAGAAAATCGTCTTCGTGAACAATTAGATCTTGAACGAGACCGTCGAATTGAAGCTCACACCTCTAAACTTCGTTCTCGATTAAAGACGGAAATGGAAACCGAATTCTCCCGTCGTCAGGCTTTCCTTGATGAAAGACTGGAGTTGGAAGCGGCGCAGGATGTTGATCGGATGCAGCGTCGCGTCGAGATGGATTTGCGTGAAGGAATGGAAAGCCAAGTCCATCGAAAAACCGAGGCTTATCGCCTCGATAAGGAAATTTCAATGCGAGATAAACTTGCAAAGACCAGAAAGGAAAGAGAGAATGAACTCGAAAAATCCTTGCTTAGTGAGAGGAAATCGCTTGAAAAAGAGATGCTTTCTGATGTTGATGTTAGAATTAATTCACTCGAAGAAGAATTTGAGCGTGCTACCCTTTCAGAATTAGATCGCAGGTTCAGTGCCGAGCGAGAAACAATGCTTGCAGCTCTGGCACTGAAAAAGCAAGAAGTCGCACTCGAAAAAGAAGTCGAAATGGAACAAACCGTTGCAACTTTCGCAAAGAAACGCGAAGCGGAGATGATGGCAACACTCGAGGAGCAATTTGCGAAAAGAGAAGATTTGTCAGAGAAAGAAATCGTGGAGATGTTGAAATCTCTCGAGGAAGGACTGAAAGTCAAAATCGAAGGTTTACTTGCCGATGCTCGGCAATCTGCATTAGAAAATGCTGGCGAATGAATCTGAATTAGTCACGATTTTCAATGACTTTGATTCGTTCATCTGCTTCTTTAGCAAATTCCCACAGCGAAAGGCTCGCTGGATTAGATTTTACCGGCTTTTGAGCGATTACAATCGGAGCGCCTTCTAGCGGCGATTCAGCGATAGCAACCGATCGAGCAATTTGCGTTTTGAAAACTCGGTCACCAAAATGTTTGCGAGCTTGCTCTGCGACAGTTTCGCACAATTTTGAGCGGGCTTGAACCATTGTCAAAAGAATCCCAAATAATTTCAAATCGGGATTTACCGCTTTTTGAACATCCCGAATCGCATTCATCAATTGCCCCATTCCTTCTAGTGCATAGAATTCAGCTTGAACTGGAATTAGCACCCAATTTGCTGCAGTCAGAGCATTTGTTGTCAATAATCCAAGCGAAGCAGGCGTGTCGATGATTATGACATCGAAGTGGCCGACAGCCTGCTGAAGCGCAAGGCGAAGCCTAGTTTCGCGACCAAATCTGGTCGCCAAATCAATTTCAACTCCAGATAAATCGAGGTCTGCGGGAAGAAGCCAGAGATTGTCTATTGAGATAGTGGAGGGAGGGCCGCGTTTGCGTTCAGGATTGTGCCGAGTCCAGGATTTTTTCATAGATTCAGTCAGATTCCCCGGGCCGAGAAGTGTCTGATTCAGAGTCACCGGAGCACCATCTACTCCGCCTTTGAATAACTCGTTCATCGTTGGTCCTAATGAGCGCTTATCGATTCCAAACGTTGTCGCAGCGTTGCCTTTTGGATCTAAATCGACTAGTAAGACTCGACGGGCTGATATGTCCAAATCAGAATTGCCCGTCGCCAATGCGGTGGCTAAATTCACTGCGGTTGTCGTCTTGCCAACGCCACCTTTGTGATTAACCACAGAAATCACGATTGGTGCAGACACAAAATCACCTCAAAGAACTGCGAGAGCAGAGGTGCCGTCAATGTTCGCTTCAAACCTCATCAATTATTTCTAGATATAATCTAAATTTTGGAAGTAATTCTAAATTATTCCGAGGGTTCAAAGGTTTAGATGGAGTCCCTACTTCATGGTGGATGAGTCCAATGGTGAATCATCCGAATCAAAAATCGGTAAAGTATTGGATGCAATTGATTCAGTTTCATTAAAATTGGAAGATTCAATACTCGAAAAAATTGAAAATCAAAAAGTTAGAAAAAATTCTAAACCTGAATTTCAAGATGAAGACATTACTTCGACAGAGGATACCACTGAGTCAATAAAGAATGAAGAAGAAGAAAGTAAACTATCTGACTCAAATAAAATTTCAATAATTACAGAAACATTCTCAAATATTGGCTTGTTTGTCAAAAAAATAGGAAAATCCACAATGTCGGTAATGAAAACCGTCACTAAACATTTGCCATATCTAATCCCAGCTACCATAATCTTCCAAACGGCTCTTTGGCTTGCTTATCTTTCAGAAGGTTCTCAATCTCATGAATTTGTGTCCTCTATAATACAAGGAATGGGGAAATCTAGTAAGGACATTACGATTTTAACCACAATTTTTGGTGCAATTGGGGCGTATTTGATATCAATAGATTTTGACCATGAACAATCCTTTGACACGTTTTCATTACATCCTGATGTTGTCGATGTGATGGTTATTCTGTTAGTCCTTTCTTCAGTTCTTTATCTATTGAAAAAATTCCAATCAGTATACTACTTATTTTTGGTATTTTTTGGTTCAATAATTCTTAGAATAATCCATGTTAATGATTATTCATTTGATTGGATAGTAATTATTTTAGTAACAGTTGGCATTACTGGATTATATTCTGCAATATCATTACCATTATATCGAGATAAAACTAAGTTGAATAAAAATATCTCTGAAATTGATACAAGTGCGTTAGCGATTATTGATGATAATACAGAACCCTCATATCTCAATACCTTTGTGGATGAGTTTGGTAGTTACATGGAACAGGCCCCAGTTTCAAAACCTAGTCGACCTAGCCGAAGATCAGAATACGAATTATATGAGTGGGTTCTATTATTGGCAAATTTGATTTTATGGCCTAGTATTGTGATATTATCAGTGATTGTTGGTTCAGGATCTGAAGTATATGGAAATACATATAATATGGATGATAATTCTCTAATGCTCTTTGGTCCGTTACTATTAACTCTCTTTTTCTTCACAATATTATACAAAATGGATGCAAATGCACGGGATGGAAGCCTATATGCTGCTGAGAAAAAATCTTACTTAGATGAGATGGAAAAATATCTAGAGGCACGAACTGCATATCTTGAATTGGTAACTCTTCAAGCAGAATTGAAAAAACAACAAATTATTGAGGATGCATCTGAGGAATAGATATTCGTGGGTGAGAATCTCCAGCTTATTGTCTATGAAGGGCAACAGAGAAGCATCGGACCATTTGGCCGTTCTTTCCTTGGTAGTTTTCCTTCGAAAGGAACATTAGTTTTCATTGTATTATTACTTTCAATAAATTTTTTATTGGCAAATAGTTGGTTTTCATTTTTTCTATTTTCCATCATTTATATTTTCGTTGTAGCCTATCTTTCCTACAATTATATTGAACCACATTTTAATTCGAAAATTGGTATGACCAACCGAGAAATAAATTCTATTTTTTCAGATAGTAATGAACCATTAAAGTTAGGAGATATCGGCCGTTTATTTCATGGATATAGCAAATCAAAAGCTAAGCAATTATGGGATTTGTCGGGAGAAGGTTCTCTCAAAGGTATATTCGAAACAGATAATGAAAATACTTCGATGAATTCAGAATTCATTGGAGCGAGCGATAAAAAATGGGTATCTTGGTTAATCATAATCTCATTTCTCATTATTTGGTTCATAGCCTCCAGCTTGATCCATTTCTGCGTATTATTTGCCCTTACATTCCTCATAGGTATTTCTTTCGGACCAGCATTCTCAGTCGCACTGATCATATCGCAAACTCTCATGATATTCTTAATTCTTTTATTCATCAAAGTTGATGGTAGTATTTCTAAAACGAAAGAAATGTTAGAAATCTATTCTGTTCAAAGAGCATTGATATTCATAATTGCTATTCCAATAATAGTCACAATGTTAGATCTAATTTTAACTGCAATATATGCTGCAATTATCGCAGGAATATTTGGATCTCTTTCACTAAATACTAATTTAGGAACCTCTTGGGATTCAAATGTAATTGAAATATTATTATTATTCATTAGTATAGCGATACTTACACCGATAGTTGAAGAATTGATGTTTAGAGGATATATATTAGATTCAGTCAGAAGAATGCATGGGGATTGGCCAGCAATTCTTTGGAGTGCATCTTTGTTTGCTCTAGTTCATGTTAGTCCATTTATCATTGGTCAAGTATTCATTGGAGGAGTTATTTATGGATGGATTAGAATCAAGACAGATAGTCTAGTCCCTACAATAGCATGTCATTCAATGTGGAATATTATGGCATTATCATTGACTTATTTATGACCAATTTTTCCTGCAATATTGAGAAAGATTGCAACTACTGGTCCAATTAAAAATGCGAAAATGAAAGTTCCAATCCAGAATGTTCCACCGAGTGCCCAACCGGCTAGAAGTACGCTGATTTCAATACCGCCACGCACTCGACCAATCGAGATTCCAGTCACCCGAGTCAGGCCAGTCATCGTTCCATCACGCGGGCCTGGGCCAAGATTTGCAGTCAGGTAAAGTCCGCTACCAATCCCAACCAAAATTACGCCAAGGATAACTTGAGCTACCCCACCTATGAGGCTAATCGGAGTTGGCAAAAATGGCAGCATTATCTCGATTGCAGCTGCGATCAATATTGCATTCAAAATCGTTCCAACACCCGGCTTTTCTCGCAAAGGTAACCAGAATCCGAGTACAAGTACGCTTACGAGAAAGGTCGCTTGACCGATAGACCAACCGATTTGTAGGGCTATTCCTTCTGCCAAAACTGTCCACGGTGCATTGCCAATTCCCGCAGCAATAAGTACCGCATCACCTGTCCCGAATATCCACAATCCAATAATCAAAATGACTAG
>Ga0233445_1001698_pt1 | contig 15986 bp, 14 predicted proteins | sample SI_124_October20_5_FD_182779 | JGI IMG/M metagenome (GOLD analysis project Ga0233445, IMG submission 182779) | Seawater microbial communities from Saanich Inlet, British Columbia, Canada - SI_124_October2016_100_MG | ecosystem: Environmental > Aquatic > Marine > Inlet | place: Canada: British...
TTCAAAAGTAAAGAGATGGAAAAAGCCACGGATTTATTTAATGATCCTGAGTGGAAAGCGGCCGCTCAATATAAAAACAAACAATATGAGCAGTCATTGAAATCTTTGGAAAATATCAATTCAGCTGAGTCCAATTACAATAAAGCCAATGCCTTGGTTAAATTAAATCGACTGCAAGAGGCAATGGCATCTTATCAAAAAAGTTTGAAACTAGACCCAGATCATGAGGATGCCAAACATAATTTAAATGAAGTTAAAAAATTTCTGGAAAAACAAGCCAAACAAAAACAAAAAAGTCAGTCAGAAAAAAATGGCAAGAATAAGAAAAAAGGCAATAAGAAAAAAGATCCGACATCAAAAAATGAGTCTAAAAAGTCATCTTCAAAAGACAAAAATAAATCCTCTAAACAGCAAGAGCAATCTAAAAAACAGCAACAGAAAAAACAACAAGCTCAAAATAACAAACAACAACAAAAATCAGAAAAAAATGAGGACAAAAAACGCCAGCAAGCATCCTCGCAGAAAAAACAGTCTGATCAGGAAAAACAGCAAGCCCAGAAAAATAAAACTCAGAAAAAGAAACCAATGCCTCAAGGCGAGTTGTCTGAAAAGCAAAAAGAACAAAAAATGGCACATGAACAATGGTTAAGAAAAATACCAGAAGATCCTGGTGCTTTACTTAGGCGAAAATTTCTTTATCAATATCAACAGCAAGCAGAGCAACAGGATGACAATGAAAATCCTTGGTAATATATTTCTTCTTTTTATGATTCATTTGAACTTGGCTTTTGCCAATGTTCAGAGTTATACCGATCGCTCAACGATAAGTATGAATGAGTCATTTCAGTTAATGATAGAGTCTGATGTTCAAACTCAAAAAACACCTGACTTTAGTCAGCTTGAAAGATACTTTGATATCATCAGTCGCAGTCAAAGTCAGAGTTTTACCTCCATTAATGGTCAATTCAGTCGAAAAACAACCTGGACTTTAACGTTGATGGCAAAAAGTAAACAAAGTACCGTTATTCCATCTATAACGATAGGCAATGAATCAAGCAAAGCCATTCCGTTGAGTTTTAATAAGACCCGTATTTCTCAGAATAAACAAAATAACAGCAATGTGTTTATTGAAATCAAACCAACGCCTAAGTCATCTTATGTTCAGGCACAAATTATATTAAATGTGAAACTTTATTTGGGGGTTAATATTGGCACTGCATCGTTGAGTAATCCAACGGTAAAAAATGATGATGCTGTGATTGAGAAGTTAGGTGAGGATAAGCGTTATCAAGCAAAATACCAAGGCAAGGATTATATTATTTATGAACGAAATTATGCCGTCTTTCCTCAAATTAGTGGTCAATTAACCATTGATCCCATTCAATTTGAAGGGGAAGTGAATGAGCGTCGTTCGTTATTTTCATTTCGATCGGGTAATGTGATTCGTACCCGATCCGATCCGATTGTGTTGAATATTAAACCCATTCCTGCAACGGCGAATAGCGACCCATGGGTGCCTGCGAAAGCATTGACATTGGTTGAAAACTGGGAAAAATCACTGTCAAATATTAAGGTCGGTGAGTCAATTACTCGAACAATTCAAGTGATTGCCGAAGGTTTGACAGCTGCTCAACTGCCTGAAATTAAACAAAATTTGCCAAAAACCATTAAACAATATCCCGATCAACCTGTGTTGCAGAATAAGAAAAAAAATAACGGGATTGTAGGTGTTCGTCAGGAAAAAATTGCATTGATTCCGAATGCGTCAGGTGAGATTTTGTTGCCATCAGTCAGTGTCAATTGGTGGAATACTGAAACAGATCAGCTTGAAACAGCGATGTTGCCTGCTAAAACAATTTCTGTACAAGCATTGGCTAAAGTGATTCAACAACCCAATAGTTCGCCTGTCATCAGCAGTGTTCCAACTCCGTTAAAACAAAAAACTCCTTTGATACAAACCGTTGAAGTTGCCGAAGCAGGTTTTTGGAAATGGATGGCCTTGTTTTTCGGGGTGGGCTGGCTTGTAACTATTGGCTTTATGGTGTGGAGACATTTTAATTCGGCTGGATCAAAAGAAACAAACTTTGATACAAAAATCATGAAATTATCACAAATTGAAAAGCAACTCAAAATTCACTGTCGGAATAATCAGGCAAAAAATACCAAACAAACTTTATTCGACTGGTTGAATGCTAAATTTCCAAAGGTATCAACAAAGGGTGATGTGAATCAATTGTTCCTTTCTGATGAAGTGTTTTATGGTGAAATAGAAAAACTCAATCAGTCATTGTATCGTGAAACTCAACAAAACTGGGAGGGGCAAAATTTTTGGCAAACGTTTAAACAGTTTCGAGATCGGCACAATAATAAGAATGAAAAATCAGGAAAAAAAGATTTAGAGTCTTTGTATTTATAATTGATTTTGTGATGTGGTGTTGTTTATTTATAATGGCTAGGTTATTATTTTACTAAATGTTTATCGATTAAAAAACGTAAAATGAGGTCAAAATGATTTCGGCAAAATTATCCAGTAAATATCAGCTATCTATTCCTAAATCTATTAGGGAGAGCCTGAAATTAAAAGCAGGCCAGCAATTTACTTTAATTACCATTGGAAAAATTATAGAAATGGTGCCTATTATTTCAGTTGAAAATGCTAGAGGTATGCTTGGTCAGTGTGATGAATATAATAGTGATGATTATAGAGACCGAAAAGAACGTGATTTATGAATTATCTAATTGATACTTGTGGATGGATTGAATGGTTGTCTGATGGTGTACTTGCCGATAAGTATTTGTCATATATGACAAATATTAATACCGTGGTTGTACCAACAACGGTTCAATTTGAATTATATAAATGGGTTTGTCGAGTCAAAGGAAAACAATCCGCCATTGAATCCATTGCTCTCACTGAGCAGGGAAAAGTTATTCCATTAAGTACATCAATTGCATTATTGGCAGCTAATTTTTCATCTCAATATAAGCTCTCATTTGCTGATGCGATTATTTTTGCAACGGCTCAAAATGAGTCCGTAAAATTAATTACGTCAGATGAGCATTTTGTCAATTTGCCAGATGTGACTTATTTCTCTAAAAAAGTGGACGAAATATAGGTTCGTTAATGCCACAAAAAAAAGCAAAAGCCAGGCAAACTAAAAAAAAATCAGTCAAACATCGTCGAGTGGTGAAAAAAAAGTCTTCCAGATCATCGCCCGTTAAAAAGACACACTTCTTCGTCAAATTACTTCAAAAACTCAGGACATTTTTATTCGGTTTTATTTTTGCAGGATGTTTGACGTTGCCCTTTTATTTTTATTACCTTGACCTGCTTGTTAAGTCACAGTTTGAAGGTAAGCGTTGGTCAATTCCCGCCAGAGTTTATGCTCGTCCGTTGGAATTGTATGAAGGGTTAAAAATATCAGCAGATCAATTTGAGCGAGAATTAAAGTATTGTCGTTATCATGCTAAAAATTCATTGAAACAAAGCGGTAGTTACCAACGTAAAAATAATGTTTTTGCAGTACATACTCGCCCTTTTAGTTTTGGGGATAGCATCGAAAAGTCTAAAAAAATAAGAGTTGAGTTTGCGGATAATCAACTTTTGAGCGTTAAAACAATGCAGATGAAAACACTGAATCAAGTGGTTAGATTAGATCCTGCGTTAATCGGAAGTTTTTACCCACAACTGAAAGAAGATCGGATACTGGTTCGATTGAGTGATATTCCAAAGTCGCTTCATAATACTTTAATTGCAGTAGAAGATCGCTCTTTTTATCAGCATCATGGAGTACATGTCAGTTCTTTGTTAAGAGCGTTTTGGGAAAATTTAAAAGCGGGTAAAGTGGTGCAAGGAGGCAGTACTTTGACTCAGCAATTGGTTAAAAACTTTTTCCTGGATTCAAAAAGAAGGTATCTGCGAAAGTTGAATGAAGTTTTTATGGCGATTATTTTAGAATGGCGCTATAGCAAACGTGAGATTTTAGAAGCTTATTTGAATGAAATTTATTTAGGGCAAGATGGTAGTCGTGCTATTCATGGGGTGGGTAAAGCCAGTCAATATTATTTTGACCAAAATGTCAGTGATTTAAATTTATCCCAAAGTGCGTTGTTGGTGACTTTGATTCGTGGTGCGTCGTATTATGATCCGAGGCGACATCCTGAGCGTGCATTGAAACGTAGAAACCGCATCTTAGATGGATTGTATCAACAAAAGAAAATCAAAAAATGGGGCTGGAAACTGGCCAAACAAAGTTCTTTAGGAGTGACTAAAAAGGCCAAGGGTAGTAGTCATTTATTTCCAGCTTATCTTGATTTGGTTAAAAGACAATTGAGGGAGAATTATAAAGAAGAGGACTTAACATCAGAAGGTTTGCAAATTTTTACTTCATTAGATCCGATTGTTCAGTATGAAGTTGAACAGGCAATTTTTAATGGTTTGACCACATTAGAAAAATCTCGTTGGCATCATCGTGAAAAATTACAGAGTGCGGCTGTGGTAACGGATACTGTCAGTGGTGATGTGTTGGCTTTGGTTGGTGGTAGAAATTACCGATATGCTGGATTTAATCGTGCAATAGATGCCAATCGACCTATCGGATCATTGATTAAGCCCATTGTTTATTTGAGTGCGGTTACTGAGCCAGCACATTATAATATGGTTAGCTTGTTAAATGATGAAGAAATTATCTTAAAAAATGAAGATGGCAGTGATTGGAGGCCTGAGAATTATGATAAAGAGTTTCACGGGATTGTCCCTATTCATACAGCATTAACACATTCTTATAATGCATTGACGGTTAAGTTAGGTATGAATGTAGGGTTGGATAAAGTGATTAGAACAATCAAACAATTTGGTGTTCAAAAAGAAATCAATGCCTATCCATCTCTATTGCTGGGTGCCATCAATTTATCTCCTTTGGAAGTGACACAAATGTACCAAGGCTTAGCTAATACTGGTTTCTACAGCCAATTGCGTACATTGAGAAAAGTTCTAAATCAGCAGAATAAGCCGATTCAACGTTTTCCAACAACATTAAAAGAAATTGCTGATCCACAAAGTATCTATTTAATAAATCATATGTTAAAACTGGTGATGCGTGAGGGTACAGGACGATCAGCTTATAATATTATTAAAAATGATATTGCCATTGCAGGTAAAACAGGAACAACCGATGGTCTTAGAGACAGTTGGTTTGCTGGCTTTACGGGAAATTTATTGGCAACCGTTTGGGTGGGCAGAGATGATAATAAGCCCTCTGGTTTGACAGGATCATCGGGCGCTTTACAACTGTGGGCTGAGATTATGAAAAAAAGTCAGGCACAGTCTCTTGAATTGATTGAGCCAGAAAATATCATTCATCTGTGGATTGATGTCCCTACCTCTAAGCAATCCTATGAAGGTTGTGAATCTGCGGCTGTGTTTCCGTTTATTAATAAGAATTTGCCCTCGGGTGAAGTGACTTGTTCAAGTTCTTTTTTTATGAAATGAGTATACTCTAACTACTTTTGTAGCAAATAAGACGAGCAAAAGACTAGATGAAATTTTCGAATCTTATGTAACGTGCCAGTAACATGGGTCGTTTATTTGTTGCGAGTTGCCTAAGAAATGGGTGAATAATTTTTTGGATAAAATAATGAAAATAATTTTTTGTATTTTGGTGTCTGTTTTTTTAGTTTCATGTGCTGGCCAACAACCAGTAAAACCTGTTGGTGTTAAAAAAGTCGTACAAAAAAAATATCCACCTAAAAAACTAACTCGGCTTAAAAAAATACCTTCTGTTGTCGTCAAAAAACAGCCAAAAAAGATAAAGCCAAGTGTTGCTCATCAAATTTCGGTGAGTCGACCTGAAACTAAAAAACGCCATCAAAAAATAGGGCATAGCAGTATGGCTGTGATGGCTTTAATTGAAACAGCAAGACAAGAACGAAAACGAGGTCGTCTAAATTCCTCGGCCGCCACTTTAGAGCGAGCGGTAAGAATTAGTCGTTACAATGCTTTGGTCTGGTATGAATTGGCTTTAGTAAGAATGAAGCAGGGACAGAGTTCTTTGGCATTAACTTTGGCTAGAAAGTCGAAAAGTCTGGCAAAAAGCGATACTCAATTGAAGCAAAAAATATCAAGGATGATCGAAAAAATAAAGAGGACTTGATTGAATAAGGTGACCACTGTATCTTTGGCTGTTATAATCTATAATTAATGTGTATATGTCTTTAATACTAGGATAAGAAAAGCTGTGAGCGTTTATTCTCTCGAAAAATTAATTAGCGAGACGCGTCGGCTAGCTGCAGAATATCGGCGAACAACAGGAAAACCTTTGCCAGGGGTTAGTAATGAAATTGCTGAATATGATGCTGCCAAGCTATTAAATCTTGAGTTGGTGCAAGACCGAAGTGATGGTTATGATGCAGTAGGCAAAGGTGCTATCGATGGTCGTCGTGTCCAGATTAAGGCACGAGCTATATTTGATGAAAGTAAGTCAGGACATCGAATTGGCCAGTTAAAAACTGAAAAAGCATGGGATATGGTGGTGCTGGTTGTGATGAATGAAAACTACGATGTGGTTGAAATATTCAAAGCAGACCGAGGTACACTGATAAAAAATATTGGTGAAAACCGAAATAAACGTGGCGCCATGTCTGTCGCAAAATTTAAAAATATTGGTCAATTGGTCTGGGATGATGAGCAAGGTCTCATTGAGGACGCGTTGATAAAAATGTCTAATTAACCTGTCTTGAATATACTGTCTATCGAAACCTCTTCCACTGCTTGTTCAGCAGCATTGTTGACGGACAATGACTGTCTGGAAATCTTTAAAGTAGAGCCTCGTGGTCATAGTCAATTAATTTTGACGATGATTGAGCAACTACTGTCTGAATGTGAAATTTCTGTGAACCAATTAAGTGCGATTGCTTTTGCTCGTGGGCCAGGCTCATTTACGGGGCTTAGAATTGGTGCTGGTGTTGTTCAAGGAATTGCCTATGCGGCAGATTTACCTGTTATTCCTGTGTCAACTTTGGCGACTTTATCTCAGGCTGGTTATGAAGAGCATCAACATCGTTATTGGGCTACTGCAATAGATGCCAGAATGAAAGAAGTTTACTGGGGTGTCTATAAAGTTAATGATTTGGGTTATGTTGAATCAATGTCTGATGAGGTGGTCAGTCTGCCACAATTGGTTGATTTAAATGCGTCTTTTGACTTTTCGGGTATTGGTGATGGCTGGGCTGAATACCCACAGTTGAACGATCGGTTTAAATTGGATTGTGTGATTTCTGATGTTTTGCCACGAGCAAAATACGTTGCCAGTCTTGCTTCTCATTCGTTCAAGCAAGGTCTGATGAAAACTGCTTTTGATGCGGTTCCCGTTTATTTAAGAAATAATGTTGTTCATCAAAAATAATGACATCTTAGGGGAAGCGAAATAAATAAATGTCCAAATTGCGCAGGATTTTTGTTTGCCTTTGAGGCGCAAAAATAGGCGTGTAGTCGAACTACACAACTATTTTTGCAACAAAAAAGGCGGACAAAAAAATTGCTATGCCCTTTGGGTACAAGCAAGTTGGATGTTTATTTATTGCGCATCCCCTTATAAGCGTATTGAGAAAACAAAATTTCTAACCATGGAGTTTTTCTTTATTGTATTATGTTTTTACCAATATTTGTTGGTAAACTCTTAAAAAAATCACCCAATTGTTTGGCTTCTTTTTCTTTGTTTTGAAAGCGAGATGCCGTTTGTATTGCTTGATCAATGATCATTTGAAATGATGCAGGATTGTTGCTCCACTGAGATAAAATTTCATCAAGGATGGTTCCGAAAGCGGGTAAATTACCATTTTCAACCAATATGCAATTTTGCTTTTCACCTTTTCCAATCATGTAGTCGCTACCACCTACACCACTGTAGCCAACAACCAGACAGCCACAAGCCATGGCTTCAAGCACTGAAATATTTAGCCCTTCTTCAGGATAAAGTGGAAGATAGATAGCCGATTGTTGTAAATGTTTTGCATAGTCTTTTTCAGAAAAATTTTTTAGAGCTTGCCACTCAAAATCAGTATGTTTCGGATGCTTGGTAAAGGTGGATCGCAAAATTTCACCATCCACTGTTTTTCGGGACATATAACTGATTTTTTTCAACTTTGATTTTTTATTGTCGAAATAAACTTTAGGGTCAAGAAAGCAATCAATAACAGTGCATGGTAGTTTCATGCGCCATTGAATATAATTGGAAATGATCGGAGCGGGTGTGAAAACTTTGCTAATGCCATAATTTTTCCAATTATCTTCAGCTTCGAGTTTAATGTAATGAGATCCCCAGTTTAAAGCCAATACCACTTTACAAACGGGAGTTGATTGAAACTGTTGCATGAGTGAATGCATGACTTCAGTAAAAACAATGATGTCATCCAAATTCAATTCGGGATGATCTGCCAGGCTGATGGTGGGAGCATCAATGCCATGCCAGGTTAATTTAAAACCTGACTTTTGGTGAACAATGCAGGCATTCAGTCCTTGCTTTCTTAGTTGAGCAACATACCAGTAGAGCGTCTTTGTGCCCCCTGATGGTCTGGGGAAGTCTGGGCAGAGGAAAAATATTTTCACGAGGATGATTTATTCTTCTAATAATTGAATGGTGGTTTCGGCATTATCTAAATTGATACTGAGAAGTAACTCACAATATTCATTGACTTCATCTGTCGGTGACGGGTCGTCTGAACAGCTACAGCCTGAGATGATACCTGAATAAAATGCCCCCATTTTTATAATAACGAGTTGATGTTTGTCTGGGGTAATATCGAGAATTAAAAGTTTTAGGTTGTGATCTAGCGCAACACTACTTGAGCTTAAGCCTTGTTGTAAAGGTAAATGATTTAAGCCTAGTTCAGAGACTTCTTCTGTCAGTGTTTGCTCAAAATTTTGTAAGCCCCAAGCGTTTGCAGATTTGGCTAAGTATATCATCTTATGCTTTTATTAATTTGAAATTGATTTAGGTTAATGTGTTTTTTATGGTATTGAGGTATTCTACAATACATTTTGATTAATTTATAATATTGTATTTGACTGATCGGTCAACTATAATAGAAGTTATTACCAAATAAGGTGCTTAAAAATAAAATTATGGGACGAACCAGTAACGCCAAAGAACGTATTTTAGATAGTGCGCAACAGCTTATTCATGCTCGCAGTTATAGTGATGTTGGTGTGCAGGAAATATGTGATTATGCAAATGTCAAAAAAGGTAGTTTTTATTATTATTTTCCATCAAAACAAGAGTTGACTCTGGCGGTAATAGACCATATTTGGGATCAATTTCAGGTAACTTTACAGCAAACATTGAATAGTCATTTATCTCCACTGGAGCGTATTAGACATTTGCCATTAATGGCCTATCAAATTAATTCGCTTAATATCAATGAAGAGGGGAAAATTACAGGCTGTCCTTTTGGTAATTTGGCAACTGAAATGAGTACGCAGGATGAAAAAATTAGACTTCACTTGGATAATATTTTCACAAAAATTGTATCTCAAATAGAGCAAACACTGAAAGAGGGTGTTCAATGTGAAGAAATACATCCGATTGATACACATTCCACTGCTCAGGCAATATTTGCCTATTTAGAGGGGATTATTTTATTGGCAAAAACTCATAACCAACCAGAAATGATTAAAGCATTAGGCGGTCATATCACTCAATTAATTTCGCCCATCCATTAAATTTTATTTGATTAAAAAATAACCAACCAGTCAACTATAAGAAGGAGATTATTATGTCACTTGCCACACAATTAGAAGAAACATTGAATAGCTTTGTCGGTTCATTGTCAGAACAAGCTCAACAAACCGTCGGTCAATCTATGCAACAATTAATGGAGTCCAATGTTGCTGATAATGCCATTAATGTAGGAAGCAATGCGCCTGACTTTACTTTGCCAAGCACACAAGGAGATGCCGTTAAGCTTTCGGAATTGTTGGCAAAAGGCCCTGTTGTTATTAGTTTTTTTCGGGGGGGATGGTGTCCTTTTTGCAATCTGGAATTTAAAGCTTTGATGGATAAATTACCTGAAATTGAAGCTTGTAATGCAACTCTGGTTACAATATCACCCGAAACCATGGAAAATTCAAAAGCAACGGTTGAAAAGTTCTCTCTGACTTATACAGTATTAAGTGATGTCGGTAACGTTATTGCTAAAGAATATGGGTTGTTGATGACTGTCAGTGAAGACATGCGTCCATTGTATTTAGAATGGGGTATTGATGTTCCTACAGCCAATGGTGACGATACTTATGAGTTGCCTGTTCCTGCAACTTATATTATCGGTAATGACGGGGTGGTTAAATATGCTTATATTAATAAAAACTATACCAGTCGTATGGAGCCTGAAGAAATTATTGAAAAATTAAAAGAGTGTTAGAAATAATGTAACAATTTGGCGAATTCATCTTTTACATTCTATTTTGCCGTTATTTTCGTACCAAAATGAGGGCAAAATCTAAATACGCTGAGTCGTTACGAAATCATTTAAGTGACGTCATGAAGCGTTAAAAATTAGTATTTCAAAGCGACACTGTTGTCACTTGTTAACTGAGATAGTCGTTTAACCAGCTCATCCGTTGGTCTGACTTTCCAGTCATCTCCAAATACTAATTGGGCTTTGGCTTCCTGGTGAGTGTATTCGATACAGATTCGACAGGAGCCATGGCAAAATGGAGTGAGAATATCCGATAATTGCTGTACCAGTTGTTGCTTGGCTTCTTGTTGTTTGATGTCAATGACTAAAAATTTAGCAAATTTTTCTCTGGCCTTGTTCATGTCTAATATTTCATCGGAAACTATTTTTAAGCTGTCTCTGAAATCATCGTGACTGAGTTTTCCTGAAACGACTAGAACATTGTCTATATTAATGATGTCATTGTGTTGTTCGTAGACTTCGGCAAATATACTGACTTCAATGCGACCACTTCTGTCATCTAGTGTGATGAATGCCATTTTTCCACCCCGTTGATTTTGTTTGGTTCTAATGGCAATCACTAAACCTGCAACGGTGACGGGGATGCCTCTTGAGCGAAAGTTATCTTGTTTGGGTTGAGGAGGAACAGATAACTCGGAAATTCTTGATGTGGTGAAATTCTTTAATTCTTCCAAATATTGATTGATTGGGTGACCTGTTAAATAAAGTCCAAGTGTTTCTTTTTCTCCCATTAATCGCTGGTCATCATCCCATTCATCATGTGCTGGCATGTCAATTTGGATTTGGGTGTCTTGCTGGTCTTCACCAAAGCCGAATAAATCAAATTGCCCTGCATCACTGACTTTCTTTTGTTGTTCGGCTGTTTGTATGATCGTGGCTAAATTAGCGGTCATGCTGGCTCTGTTCTCTTGCATCACATCAAACGCTCCCGCTTTAATGAGTGACATGAGTACCCGTTTGTTGACTTTCCCTAAATCAACTCGCGCACAAAAATCCAGCAAGCTTTTGTAATCGCCGTTGTTTTGGCGTTCTTTAATAATTCCTTCGATGGCGGCTAAACCAACGCCTTTGATGGCACCTAATCCATAGACAATAGATTTTTCATCACAGTTGGTAAATTTATAGTGGGAAATATTGACGTTAGGAGAATGAATGGTCATTTTCATTTTTCGACAATCTTCAATAAATGTCACCACTTTATCGGTATTATCCATATCTGATGATAATACGGCCGCCATGAATGCGGCGGAATGATGGGCTTTTAACCAGGCTGTTTGATATGAAACCAGAGCGTAAGCCGCGGAATGAGATTTGTTGAAGCCGTAACCTGCAAATTTTTCCATTAAGTCAAAAATATAATTGGCGGTATCATCATCAATTTTATTTTTAGACGTGCCTTTCAAAAAAATGACTCGTTGTTTTACCATTTCCTCAGGTTTCTTTTTACCCATGGCTCGCCGTAATAAATCGGCACCACCCAAAGAATATCCAGCAAGAATTTGGGCTATTTGCATGACTTGTTCTTGATACAAAATAACGCCATAGGTGGGCTCAAGAATAGGAGCAAGGTCAGGGTGAGGATATTCGATTTCTGCGCGGCCATGTTTTCTATCAACAAAATCATCAACCATACCTGATCCAAGTGGGCCAGGTCTATAAAGTGCAACCAGTGCGATGATGTCTTCAAAGTTATCAGGTTGTAAGTTTTTGATGAGTTTTTTCATGCCTTCAGATTCTAGCTGAAAGACAGCGGTGGTATCGTAACGCTTGAAAAGATCGAACGTGGCGGGGTCATCGAGTGGAATTAGGTTGATATTGATGGGTTCTTCATCAGGATTTTTGGCAATATTTTTTAATGCCCAGTCAATAATGGTCAGTGTTCTTAGGCCAAGAAAGTCAAATTTTACTAGACCAACAGCTTCAACATCATTTTTATCAAATTGGGTGACAAGGTTCGCTCCACCCGCTTCACAATAAAGTGGTGTGAAATCAGTGAGTACGGAAGGTGAAATAACCACTCCTCCTGCATGTTTTCCTGCATTCCTGGATACACCTTCTAGGGATAAAGCGAGATCAATCAGGCCTTTGACTTCTTCATCAGAATCATATTTTTTCTTCAGGTCTTCGCTTTCTTTTAATGCTTTGGTTAAAGTCATGCCAATATCGAAAGGGATGAGTTTTGCAACTTGATCAACTAAGCCGTAAGGATGGCCTAGTACACGTCCAACATCACGTACGACCGCTTTGGCCGCCATGGTGCCATAGGTAATAATTTGTGAAACTTGGTCTCTACCATAGGTTTCAGCAACATAGTCAATGACTCTATCACGTCCTTCCATGCAAAAGTCGATGTCGAAATCAGGCATGGAAACACGTTCTGGGTTTAAAAATCGCTCGAAAAGCAATTCATATTTTAATGGGTCGATATCTGTTATTAAAAGTGCATAGGCAACCAGTGAGCCTGCACCTGATCCCCTACCTGGTCCAACGGGTACACCATTGTCTTTGGCCCATTGAATAAAGTCCGCAACGATTAAGAAATAACCAGGAAAGCCCATGGAGAGAATAACCTTAAGTTCAATGTCTAAGCGTTCATCATACGCTTTGCGTTTCTCTTCAAAATCAGCAGCATCAATATCAAGTATGTCTGGAAAACGTTTTTCTAGTCCTTTTTTCGATTCGGCAATAAAAAAATCATCAATCGTCATACCGTCAGGAAGAGGGAAGTCGGGTAAGTAATTTTTGCCCAGTGACAATGAGAGTGAGCAACGTTTGGCAATTTCGACAGTATTGGTAATTGCTTCGGGTATGTCTGCAAATAATTCAGTCATTTCCTGAGGTGTTTTAAAATATTGCTCTTCTGAGTAGAGTCGAGGCCGTCGGGGATCATCTAATACTCTGCCGTCATGAATGCAAACTCGGGCTTCATGTGCTTCAAATTCTTTTTTGGTCAGAAAGCGTACGTCATTAGTGGCCACAACAGGGACTTGCTTTTTGGCGGCAAGTTCAATGGCTAGGTTGATATATGTTTCCTCGTGTTCTCTTTGGGTGCGTTGTAATTCAATGTAAAAACGATCATCAAATAATAATAGCCATTCATCTAAAAGTTGTTCTGCCAGGTCCTTTTTCCCTGAGAGTAATGCGTTACCAATATCGCCTTCTCTTGCGCCAGATAATGCGATAAGATCGCTTGATTCATCTTTTAACCAGTGTTTTTCAATAATGGGTACGCCATGATTTTGTCCCTCCAAGTATGCCCTGGAAACAATTCTGGTTAAGCTGCGATAGCCTGTTTCATTTTTTGCCAATAAAATAATTTTAAATGGGTTGGTTGAGGCTTCTTCGTTGGCAAGCCATAAATCTGCTCCGAATAATGGTTTAATGCCAGCTCCAATAGCGGTGTTATGGTGTTTTACTAAAGCAAATAAGTTTGATTGGTCTGTTATTGTAACGGCACTCATACCGTGTTCTGCGGTTGCTTTCATTAATGGTTTGATGCGAACAGTGCCATCGATTAATGAAAATTCAGAGTGTAAGTGTAGATGGACGAATTGTGGTGATGCTGGCACTTGAATACCTCGGAAGGGGTTGTGAGTCTTAAAAATAAGCTTTATTTTACATCTTTATTTTGGAAAAATCAGTTTCAATTATTCGATTGGGGTTATAATTTCTTGTATGTTTGTTATTGCGTGGTTATACGGGGGAAAGTATTGATTTTACTTGTGTAATAACTAATATTGATTTATTTAATGGTGATATAAAATTATACGAAGTCTAATTTAATTTTAGGTCTTGCAGAACGTATGTTAAAGCTATACTATTTACCCACTCTAGTGCGATTACTGGAGTTAAAACTAATAATAATATATATATTACAATTATAGAAATCACAGAATTTCTTTAAAATAAAATAAGAATTAATTCAAAATTATAAACATCCAATCTACTACCATTTTAAAGTGTATCATAATGAGGTGAAATTATGAGTGAAAATAGCTTATCTTTATGTCTTAAAAGATCGTATGTAATTCAATTAGGCCCATTTGAAATTTATCCCAAAGAGTTAACTAAGCGTGCTCAACATGAGCGAAAGCGTTATGTTGAAGATAAATGGGTTTTGCCAGGTAGTCACGAAGTAGACCTAAAAACAATTGAGCAAATAGCCAGACAAAAAAAATGGCCAATGAAAAAGAAAACCGTTGGTTAAAAATAAAAAAAGCCTGAATATTTAAATATTCAGGCTTTTTTTATGGCTGTTTGCTTGAGAGTGTATTGTCAGTTGTAGTTCAATAATGTTGCTGCAATGTGTCTGATGCTGTCTTCTCCAGTAAAATAATACGTAACAAGTATTTGGTGTTCATTAAGTAGTGTTGCCCATGGGTAACCGACATCTCCGTGCGTGCCATCATCTCTGATGATAATTTCTTCAGAATTTTTGATGTTGTTGCATTCGGGGTCAAGTATTCTTGCGCGTATTCCAAATGGCTTTTCTCTGTAACCATAGGTTAATAGGACTCTGTTGTCTGGAAGTTTTAGAGGATGAAACGGACACCCCGTTATTTTATGATTAATCCAGGGGCTCCATGTTTTGCCGTCATCAACTGAATCTGTAGTGACTAGCATGCTATTATATTCTCTGTCATTGGCGCGAATAAAGGCGACTATTTTGCCACTGGGGCATTGGTGGAAAGATGGTTCAGTGAATGCTAATTCGTTGGGTTTGTCACATGCTATTGGATCTTCGCATTCCCATGTTTTACCCGAATCTAATGAACGATAAAAAAAACAACAGGTCATAGAGGCTTTGGGGTGGTCAGCATAGGCAGGAAGTAGCAGTGAATTTTCTGTTTCAATCGCTTGTCCTCTAATTGCTCCTGTCGGTCTGTTGTATGCGGTTTTGTCGCCTGGGTAGACGGGTAAGTAACGATGTGGGCTCCAGGTTTTTCCATTGTCTTCTGATAATCGTATATTGCCTCCCCAAAATAAAAATGCTTGTTCTTTGTTTTTGGTGCGTACAGCATTGTGTTCTAGTGAGTCAGCAAATATTGATGGCATTGGATACCATGCAAATGACCCAAGCATGATTGATTTGTTTTTTAAGATAATTAAGGACGCATCTTGGTCATGAACTTCTGGGTCAATAGGCAAGGTTGTCACTGCTGTCACTGGCTTAAAGTGTTTGTCGAATATTATTTGGTTAAGCTGGGCTCGGCCATCACCATGATCGGCATAATGTAATAGCTTTTTGGAATCTTCTGGCAAATCTTCTCTTAATAAGTGTCTGAAATCACGCCCACGCCTAAAAGCCAATAGTATATTTCCGTTGTCTAATTTTACGGTGGCAGGGAATGTTGAGTAAAAACGTTTGTCTTTATAAAGGATGATGTCTTTAATTTTTTTAAGCATTTTATTGGTATCTCAGAGATTTAGGTTATCTTATTAAGTAGGTGACCATAATTATCTTAACAAAATTTTCGCTCAAGATTTTTTGACCTTTGGTGTTACTACTCTGA